>JAEEGL010369117.1_pt1 | contig 24240 bp, 20 predicted proteins | sample 9134231 | NCBI WGS metagenome assembly JAEEGL01 (sample SAMN16246548, study PRJNA631951) | gut metagenome | biome: gut microbiome; feature: rumen; material: fiber-attached | host: Bos | place: Iran: Karaj | collected 2018-10
CATTTACAAAATTAATGATGAAATTGTATATGTTTACAAAACCACGAGGAAATATAACATTTTTGCATCAATCTATATATGACAAATGGGAAACAAGACATGAACAACTACGTCCGATAGTAATGACAAAGATTATGATTCCATGGCTTATACCTGAAAAAATTAAAAAGATATTATACTTAGATTCTGATTTATTGGTAACAGATGATATTAAACAACTCTATGACATTGAATTAGAAGGTAAGCCGATTGGTATGGTTCCTGATTGTCGTTATCCTCAGGGATATTTGCCCGGAGTGTTTGAACCTTATTATTATAATTCCGGTCTTATGATCCTTGATCTGGATATCTGGCGCCAAGAGAATTTGGCCGAAGTGCTGGATAATTATTGGCAGGAAAATTACGATTTATTTGTTGATACAGACAAAGGAATAAAGAAATATTATTATTGTGACCAGGATTTAATTAATGTTGTATTTGCAAAAATAATTAAACCGCTTCCGCAAAAGTGGAATGTTTTTCCTGATGCTGTAGAAGATGAATCATTCAAAGGAATTATTCACTATGCGGGTGTTGTGGAGCCTAAACCGTGGGAAGATGATGTGGATAGGTCTAATATTGCCGTAAGAATGTATCATTACTATTGGAATCATTCTCTTTTAGCCATTTTTAAATTAAAAAAGTACATAACTGATTTCAAACGTTTTAGTTTACAGAATACTTAATGAAACACATTTTTGAGGATTTATAACACTTTATGAATATTTCATTAGCAAAGGAAAAAACAATAAATTTATCTTTATTAAATGGGATATTCTTTGTACGTGAAATGGTACTTATAAGTCCTGTTATTTTACTGTTTTTTAATGAAAATGGTTTAACCTCAAAAGATTTATTCCTTTTTACAGGGATTTTTTATTTAGTTTCAATTTTGTTTGAACTTCCTGTCGGTTGGATATCTGATTTTATAAAAAAGAAATATATTTTGTTCTATTCTTTTGCAATATTACTTTTGGGAAATATATTTTGGTATTTGTTCCAAGGCTATCTGCCTGTTCTGTTTGGAGAAATATGCTTTGCAATAAGCAAAGTATTATTTGGAGTTGCGGCTTCAAGTTATATTTTTGAATATCTCAACAGTATAAATTTGCAGGATAACATGAAGAAATACTGGGGATATACAAATTTATATTTAGCCGGAGGTACTGTTGCTGCGGCAATTATAGGTACGGCACTATACTCAAAATTCGGTTCTCATAATGTTATATTTACTCAAATTCTGTTTATTTCTTTCGCAATTTTAGGGTTGTCGTTTGTTAAATCTGTTCCGCCTGCTCAAAAAAATAAAATTTCAAAGTTCAGTAATAAAATTAAAAATTTTTATACAGGAATTATATATTTACATAAGACTAAAACAATAAAATATTATATGTTATATTCAAGTCTTTTAACTTCTATGTCCATATTTTTTGCACTTTGTTTTCAACCCCTTATGAAAATTTCATTATTTCCTATATGGTTATTCGGAGGAATAACCTTTGTAAATCACTTTGTCCGTGCACTTACAGGAGTTATTGCTGCAAAAATTCAGGTTAAAAAAATATCTGTTTTCGTAAATCCTCTGTTTATTTTGTATATTTGTTCTTTTATTTTTATGTTAATAATAATCTTTTGCAAAAACATGATAGTAACCTTAGTTCTGCTCACTTTAATTTGTCTTATTATCGGCCTTCAACTTCTGTTTACAATTTTATATACAAGCAAATTGCATCAACAAATTCAACCATCAAAACGAGGTTTTATTATTTCAATTAATAATTTGATTCCCAAAGTTTTGTCCGCTATAATCTTTCTCCTTGCAGGCTGGCTGAAAAATAACGTTGTTTTTATTTCACTATTCCTTGTCTTTTTCGTGATTTTCGCTTCGGTACTTGTTTTCAAGATAGATAAAACAGAACTTGTTGAATAGAAACATAGTTCAGTCTTTCAAAAAAATCGAAAATTTAAGAAATTATTATCTAAAAACCAAATAAAAAAGACCGATTTCTCGGTCTTTTTATGATTTATTAGTTTTTATTCCGTAATATGCAATAAAGAAATTTCTGTTGAAAGCCGGAACGGGTTGATTATAGACTGACAAGATTTTGCTTGAACCAAAAATCGGGTTAAATTTTGGGGATTCTGCACCGGTTGTATTTACATTTGAAACCTGAACAGATGAGTTTGAATTTTGGTTTGATAAAAACTCATTTATTCTGTTAAGCTGGTCTACTTCAAACGGTTTTTCCACAATACGTGTTCTTTGCACGTTGGTCATCTGCGCAACTCGTGCAACCTGATACGGTAAATATACATGATTAATAGCACTGATAGCACTGACCATAGTTTAAATCCTTATCAAAAGTACTCAATTATATTATAGCATATAAAATGGCTGTATTCCAAGTATAGCTTGTTATTTTCAAGATGGGAATTGATTTTTTCACATATAGTTGAGTTAAAGCGATTTAAAATTAATATTTTCAGCTATATTTGACATACGCCTGTATTTTACAAATCTTCAAAAATTTTATTTGGGTACTCTTTCGCTTTTTCACCCTGTGAAATAATATATTTTGAAGGTTTTTCAAAAAATAATTCTTACAGAAAATTTACAATGTTTTCAAATTTAGCAAGTTTTTTAGAAAATAGGTTTTGTATGATTGTTATTTTTAAGTAAGAAGGGTTTAGTTATGTCTGTTTCTATGTCTTGTGTTCAAATGTTATCAAATCCGAGAACTTTTTCAGCAAAATCTTTTGCGAATAAAAATTCGCAAAAAGCAAGTACACCTGCTTTTAAGGGCTATTATTCCGGTGCTTGGAAGCGTAGAAATCTTAAATCTGAAGATGTTGCAAAGATTGAAAAAGCTGCGGAAACCAGCGGTGCTCCGAAAGAGTTTGTTCAGACATTAGTCGGCGCTTCAAAAGGTGCATATTATAATCCAATCTATGAACAACATTTTGTATTCAGCCCTGCTAATATTATTGATATCGTAAAAGCATATACTCCTGAAAAACAAGCTGCATTCGAATATTTGAGCGATCAGAAAGGCGATATGCATGATGAAGAAAGATTTGATGGCGACGAAATGAGCAATATGTATCTTGCTTTAGATAAAAACGGCTCTATGGATAAACTTAAAAAATTAGTAACCGAAAGATTATATACGGGCTATGTTAAATATAACGGAAACCAAATTGCAAATCTTTTGAAAAGTGAATAGGAAAATAACATAATAAAAAATCGGTAACAGAAGTCACCGATTTTTTATTTGGGCTTTAGGAAACAATCTTCGAACTTTTTTACTATCCCCCGATAATATATTTGAGGCAAAACGAATTTTGTGCAATTACTACGAATACAAAAAAGACATTTATTATAATATGTTCAGTACAGATAGATATATAAAATAAAATAAAATTAAATATCCCATTTAGGCTCTGCAGCATACTTGTCTGAATGACCTTTGTAGGATAAGGTTATATTTTCTAAATATTTTTGAAAATCTTTATTCTCATTTGCTATTCTATTTATCATATTCCAATCCAAAGAAGTTTTTGGAGCTTTTATAACAATTTCACTTTCTAATGGTTCATTTCTGTCTAATCTAATAAAACCAATATTAAAACTTGAACATAAAAGTTGTAGTTCTGCTATTGCATTTTCATTTATACCCTCTGCCACTAAGTATGAATAATTAGCCCAGGAAGAATTTGATACAGTTTGGAAAAAATATTCTCTAAGTTCTGATGGATTTATTATTCCATCTTTTACTTCAAATGAATATAAATAACTTCTTTCATCTGAATATTCTATTAAACATTCTTTTGCTTGGTTGTTAAAACCTTTTATTAAATCTTCAAAACCAACTACATCCGCATGTAACCATTTGTTAAAATTTTTACCTTTATCTTTTTTAGATTCTTTCTCGTCTATTCTTAATGTTTTAATATTTATCGAATTGCAAAACTCTGCAAGAATTGGATATAATTGCTTTTCAGGTTGTCCGTTTGTTCTATGATTTTCTTCATTAGTAGTTTTATTATTAGTAATATCATTTTGAATGTAATATTTTCGTGGGCGACCAGCGGTCATAGAAATACCTTTTTTTAGCCAAGAATCTTTATATGCTCCAATTTCTGCAATCCATTGTTGTATGCAATCTTCTTTTGTCTTTAAATATCCACCTTTAGAATTTTTAATTTTTTCTTCACAATCTTTAGGAAATTTATTTGCAATATACTCACTAATTTCTCGTGCTGTATAGGAACTATTTTTGTTATTTTCCAAAAATTTTATCACTTCGTTTCTAAAACTAAAAGACATATATACTCCTTTTTGTTCCTATATTAACATAAAAATAAGATGATTTATATTTGTTCGAGTATCTTAACGGTTGATAGAAAATTGACAAGTTATGTTATTTTATAAAATTTTATGAAATGGCTAAAATCCAGATATAATAATAAAAGCCAAATCATATAGATTTGGCTTTTATGGTGGGCGGAAAGAGACTCGAACTCTTACGCCAAGGCGCTAGTTCCTAAGACTAGTGCGTCTACCATTTCGCCACCCGCCCTTCGTTTATCTATTATAACTCAATAAAAAATCACAGTCCAGCCCTATTTTTTTATTTCTTTAATTTCGACTTCAATCTCAAATGTTCTTTTCCATGGTAGGCTGTATTTTATTTTCTCTTTGATATCGAATATTTTTCTCAGTTTTTCCTCAAAAACCTTCATTGCTGCTGTTAAAATATCTATATCCATTGACTTATGTTTTAACTTTAAAAACTCTCTGACATTAGCCTGATAGCCCCAGTCATCTAAAAACCTTATCATCTGAACACGATTAAATTTTTCTTCGTCTCTATTTTCTGCTCCCAATTTGACAACTGCACATGATATTGCACTTCCCAAACTGTTTCCTGTTGTATTCCACCCTGCATAGCCAAAGAAATGTTCATCAGGCAGATGTTTGAGAATATATTTTGCAAACGAATTGTCTCCGCCGTTTGCGTTCTTAATATCTGCAGCAAAATAATTAAAATCAGGAATATAATACTCTGCGATTTCCCCATCTGCAGCTTTCCCAAGCACTAATTCGCCCTGCTTTTCCTCAAAATTATTGACAATAAGGACTAAATTAGCCCCCGTATTTTCTATTACTTCTTTGTTTTTCAAATCTTCAATTGTAATATCTCTTTCAACCATTGAAGCTCCGGCAAGCTCAATTTGTCCTTTGACTGATTCATAGACCGAGATATCCTCATAATTTGAAATATTATCAATTCCCTGTTGACAAGTGAATACAGGTAAAATTCTTACATCTTGCATTCTGTCGTCGATAATGGCACGACTTAACAATGTAAGCGGAATTTCATCTGCTCCTGTTTTGACAAAAATCTCATCAAACCCCTCTGACAACCTTTCAAGCTCATTAGCTTCCTGAACATTGATTCCATATCTTGCACAGTCGTCTTTTGAAAAAACAAGTGCCTTTAAAACGCCCTCTTTTGCCCATTCTAGATATTTAAGGTTAATCTCAAAATTTCTTTCTCTTGTTTCAAGGTAATCAGTCAAAATTTCATCAGGGATTTGGTTCTTTGCCTTCTTAAACCGTTTAATATCCTCTTTAGCATTAGTTTCTTCCGCCTTATGTGCAGCATAAGAATATTCAAAAATTCTCTTTCCGAACATTGACCAATATGGTTTCTCTTCCTCGTTAATATTATTATTTGAAATTCTCATAATACTGCTCATAGCATATGTATTGAGTCTTTTTATAACAATAAGTTTTTTGAGTTTATCAAGTCTTGAAATAATTTTTTTCTTTGAATCGTTACAAAAACGAGAAGGAATCAGACCGCCATATGCTATTGTATCAAGTGAAACAATCAGAACATCAATATCTTTTAAGCCTGCAAGCCATTTTAAAATTGAGACGGAATCAGCCTGCACTCTTAAATCACCAAGTAAATTTCTCGGAGGAAGAAGAATTTCAATGTCTTGATCAATTTCCCCGATTTGCTTCGGAAGTGAATATGTCACAGGTCTGTTATCTATCGGAATAATAGCAATTCTTGTCATTTATTCTTTAGCCCTCTCACAATTCTGAATCATTTTGTTAATCATCTTCACCATTTCTTCGTTTAGGCTCTTTGGCTGAATAATTTTGGCATTTTCACCGTACTTTAATATTCTGCGCAATAAAACCTCTTTGTCTTCCTGTGCATTTGAGATTATAACACTATCAGATGAAGAATTGATTATTCTTTCGGATGGTTTTAATTTATAATTTTTAGCTAATCTTCCTCTGCACTCAAATACCGCTGTATTCAGGAAATTTCCACCGCCCGATTTTGTCGGAAGCTGTTTGTAAGAAGTAATTTTGTCAATTAAAAACATTTTATTGCAAGCATCAGAGGGAATATAACAAAGCAAATAAACACAGTTTTTGTCATAAATCAGTTCTTTAGGTTCTGTAATATAAGTTTCCCCACCTTCGTAAACGATTTCTGTTCTCTGATTATCTTTGCATAAATTCTCAAAGGTATTTATCTTATCTTCAAGATGTTTATAGCTGTATATCGATCTATTTGTATTATTTTGTTTAAGTTTATGATACTTTTGCTTTAAGTCTTCCGTGAAATATTTTGATAAATCATTGAAGAAAGTTTCAAATTCTGCACTTAATTTTTTATTATTCAACCCACTAACATAGTTATCAAGAAAACTTAATGCTTTAAGTTCTCTGTCATTTAATTTAATTGAAAACGGTTGGTTTTCAAGATGATATTTCCCTGTTTTTGTTGATTTTGTGATGTCTAATCCTGCATATTTTAAGGTATTAATATACCTTTGAATAGTTTCGGCAGAACAACTTTTTTTGTTCAACTTGTATATTATTTCCTCAATATCTCTGTCTGAAACATCTTTCTTTGAGAGGAGTTTGAGGATTTCAATGACTTTTAAACCTGTATCTGTCTCTTGTGTCATTCAAAATACCTCTTTCTCATTAAATAAAGTTTTTCTAAGAAAAGCTCTCTGACATAATCGGGAGAGATGTTTTTTAAATCTGAAGCAAAGGGAAGAAGCCTTTGAAACATTGAAAATTCGTCTGAAACAAGAAGTCGGACTTTGATTTCTTTTGCATTTTTCTCAACTACTTCTTCGTTTTCTTCTAAAACAAAGGATTTTACAGAATTTCCGGTTATTGTATAGGTAATTTCATAAGCAGGTAGAGATAAATCCCTATCAATTTCATAAATTAAATTGATTTTCTTAATCCTTTCAAGATTTAAAAACGCATATTGATTATATTTAAAACAATATCCCCAAATATATAACTTTGAATTCTTCATAGACATTCGCTCTGGGATAAATTTCATTTGCTGAAGTCCTGAATTAGCCGAAAAATAGTCAAATTCAACGACTTTTTGCCATAGTTTCCCCGAAAGGAATTTGTCTAAAACATCGGAATTGATTGCACAAAAAGGATTCTCATCTTCAATTTTTCTTCTTATTTCTTCATTTGAGCAAACTGTCATAAGTTTTTCATAGAGCTTATTGACCTCATTTAAATTTTCATAATCATCACTCAGTGTCAAATTATTCCTTATTGTGTTCAAAAAATCTGCATTTTTGAATTCAGGCAAAAATGGGTGTGAAATAAGGGCATATTTATATCCGTTTTTTTCAGTCGGTCTTGAAATTACGCAGCCCGCTTTTTTAAGAGTACTGAGAGTCCTTTTTAAAGCATCATTGGAAAAATTTTCTTCTGAAATAATTGCTATAAGTTCTTCTTTCGTTAAAGGATGCTTCAAAAGTTCTGCCAATACAGACAAAGTTCTATAGGCGGTCATAGAGATGCTCTTTTGATTTACTTCTTCGGATTTTATTTTTGTCTGAAACATACAATCCCTTTCGATATATTAATTTTATATTAAAATTCCGTTATTTCCTAAAACTTTATTAAATTTTATGTTAGAATTATTCATAAGGTTTTTTGAGATAAAAAGGGGAAATGTATGGTAAAAGATTGGACTGATTATTTCTTGGAAATATCAAAGACTTGTGCATCACGTTCAAACTGTCTGAGAGCTCAGGTTGGTGCAGTTATTGTCGGACAAGACAAGAAAATTAAGGCAACAGGTTACAACGGAACACCTTCAAAGGTCCTATCTTGCTATGAAAGAGGAAAATGCTACCGAATTGAAAACAACATTCCCTCAGGTACACGCTATGAAACTTGCCGCAGTATTCACGCTGAACAAAATGCTATTATTCAGGCCGGACAAGACAGATGTCAGGGGGCTACAATGTATATTTGGGGACACCAAATGATTTGTATCCTCTGCAAACGCTTTATTGTTCAGGCAGGTATTGCTGACGTTTATCTCAAAAAAGACGATAATTCTCCTGTTGTTCACGTTATGGTTGAAGATATAAAAAAAGAACTCTCCGAACAAATTACGGCAGTATAATTTGTTTCTTCATTCAGGTTATTAGTATAAAGTAAATAATTACTTATGTTATATCAATTGAATTATAATCTTGAATACTTTACCTGTATGTGTATAAAATGGACTTATTTTTTCGCTTTATATATAGGTTTCAATGTGGTGAAGTATGAGGAATAGTCTAAATATAATTATCTCAGGGATTTTTATATATCTTTTAATTTTTTGTCTTAAAATATTTGGTTATTATGATTATACTACCAAATATGATATTCAATATTTGCATACACCAGATATGTTTCTAAATGAAATATATTATATTTTAGACAATGATATAAATACATCTTGGGGTTATAATTCTTTAAATAATAATGGTTATATTACTATTAAATTTAGAAAATTGAAAAAAATTAAAAATATTCAAATTATTAACAAAGCATATGATGCTGAAGAATTTTATTTTCCTAATATAAATATATATTCTTCTGATGATTCTCATAATTGGAAATTGTGTAATTATAAATTAACCGAGAATAATGAAATACGAGACTATTCTTTCAACCCTGTTTGTGAAGGAAAATATATTAATTTGGAATATGCAAATGAAAATGCTGGATATTGGATTATTTCGGAGATTGAGATTATTGAATAGCTTGTTTAAAAAAAATAATTATAATTTTATTTTTACTTTTTTAATAATAATAACTGTTTTGGTGTTTTATTTTGTTAATTATAGTTCAAATTATATAAATAGTGATGGTTATCGCTATTATCAATATTTTACAAAAATATTTATAACTAAAGACTATGTTAGCAGTGAATTGATTAAATATCCTTGTGGTACAACATTATTGCAATTGCCTTTTCTATTAATTTCTCTTCTTATATCAAAATTTTTTAATATAAATTTAGAAAACGGATTTTCAATGCTTTTTGATAAAACGGTATTAATTGCAGGCGATTTCTACTGTGTTTTGGCTTTAATTTTTATATATAAAATAATTAAGACTCGTTATTCTGATAAAATTGCATCTTATACCTGTTTAACTTTATTTTTGGGAACAATGCTAATATCATATGCTACAGATTATTTAGTTAGTTTTTCTCATATTTATGGTCTGTTTGTTTGTTCTTTATTTATGTATTTTGTTATTATTTATGAAAAAATATATGATAATATTTCAACAAAGCAAAAAATTATTTTAGACTTTTTATTGGGCTTAATTTTAGGTCTTTCTTTATTAATCAGATTTTCAAATATTATTATTGTTTTAATATATATTTTGTATAATGTTCAAAATTTTAACGATTTTAAGGCAAGGATAAAAAAAATCTTTTCAAGAAAAATTTTTATTTCAATAATGCCTTTTCTGCTTTTGTTTTTACTGCAAATTCTTTTATATTATTTAGCAACCCAAAAATTAATTATTTATAGTTATGAATATGAGACATTCAGATATTGGACAAATCCTCAAATATATAAAGTATTATTCTCAGCGGCTAAAGGATTGTTTATATATTGTCCGATATTATATTTGGGTCTTATCGGGATGTTATGTACAGATTATAAAACATTTAAAATATCTCAGATATCAATTTTTATTCTTTTGACATATATTATTGCCTCTTGGGAATGTTGGTGGCTTGGTTATTGTTATACAGAAAGAATGTATTGTGATTTCCTGTGTATTTTTGCTTTGCCTATAGCTTATATTTATAATTTGATTTTGAGTTCTTTCAAAAAGTATTTATTGCTCTCATTGTTTGTTTTAATATTTATAGTTTTTTCCATTTTACTAAATTTAATATGGATATATGCTTATAAACATGGCTATATTGATCCAAATATAGTTTCACTTGATACGTTAAGGCAGGCTTTAAAAATCGTTTTGCAAATAATGCTATTTAACAAATAATCAAAAAAATATTAACAAAAACTATTCTTCTTCATCTTGCCAATATGTAAATTCGAGGTGACCTATTCTGATTGTATCGCCGTCTTTTGCACCTGAAGCTTTTAGTGCTTCAAACACTCCCATTGATTTTAGAATATTCTCAAACCTTAAAACCTGCTGGGTGTTTCTGCCGTTTGTGACATTTGCCAGTCTGAAAATTTTTCCGCCTTCAACAACATAGGTTTCTTTGTCTGCCTTATAAACTTCATAAGCACTGTCATCATTGTCAAAAGCGCCATCATCTTCTTCAACTTCAACAAGAATCTCGGGTTTTGGTATCTCATCAACTTTTTTATAAATAAAATTCATTAATTCATCAAGATTTTGTTTTGTTGCCGCTGAGATGGCGAAAACATCGCAGCCTAAGGCCTTAAATTCGTTATAATATTTATTGACTGTTTCTTCATCAACAGCATCAATTTTGTTTAATACAACAATTTGATACACTTCCGCAAGTCTTTCAGAGTGTTTTTTAAGCTCGGAATTAATAATTTCATAGTTTTTTATCGGGTTTTCAGATGTCAAATCGACAAGATGAAGTAAAAATCTGCATCTTTCAACGTGTCTCAAAAACTCATGTCCGAGCCCTGTACCATTTGATGCGCCTTCAATCAACCCGGGAATATCAGCGATAACAAAACCATCTCCCGTTGGCTTTTTAACAACTCCGAGGTGAGGAACAAGTGTTGTAAAGGGATAGTCTGCAATTTTAGGTTTCGCAGAGCTGACTGTACTGATATATGTTGATTTGCCTGCATTTGGCATTCCTAAAAGTCCTATGTCAGCTATTAATTTTAATTCAAGTTCTAAATCACGTTCGATTGAGTTTTCTCCCGGCTCGCAAAATTGAGGGGCTCTTTTTTGTGCCGTTGCAAAACAAGCGTTTCCTCGGCCTCCTCGTCCGCCTTTGGCAACCATAACAGACTGATGGTTAAACTGTAAATCCGCAATAATTTTACCTGATACTGCATCTTTGACTATTGTTCCGACAGGTACTTTAATATAAAGATTTTTACCGCATCTGCCGTGTTGTGTTTTAATTCTTCCGTTTTCTCCACTTTCAGCTTTAAAAACAGATTGAAATCTGAAATCCATAAGGGTAGAAAGGTCTTCATCTGCGACTAAATAGACGTTTCCGCCGTTTCCGCCGTTTCCGCCGGCAGGTCCGCCTTTATCAACATATTTTTCTCTTCTCCAGGCCACCATACCGTTTCCGCCTCTGCCTGAGAGTACTTTAATTTTTGCTTTATCCAAAAACATCTAATCATTCCTTTTGTTGATTTTTATTATATAACAAAAAATCGAACTTTCGCTCGATTTTTTTCTTCTTTAAATTTTTTATGGATAATATATTTTAAAGTTTCCACTGCTGTTAACTTGGAAGGCCAAACGAATTCTTTCACCATGGTAGTCTGCCGGAGGAGCATCAACATTTGTGACTCTTGTTAATACCATTGAAACTGAATCATTTAAGCTTTCATTTTCTGATTTTTCAACAATTTTACTTTTATTGATTGTACCGTCTTTATTAATAGTAAACTCTATCTTGCAAAGTCCTTCACCTGAAATTAGGTTTTTAGTCCAGTTTTTGGAAAAATCGTTTCCTACAGAAACCATATATCTCTTCATGTCAGGACTTAACTCGCTGAGTTTGTTATTAAGCAGAGGCAAGGAATTTTTGCTTGATGCACTGCCATAAGCAGGAGTGTCATCCCAAAATGCGTTAACATCAGGAATAGTTTCTGCTAATTTAGTAAGTCTTTCTTGTTCTGCAGCCTGCTTCGCAGGATCAGCTTTTGGTTTTGGTGTTTCATTGCCAACTAATGTGAATAATAATATTGCAGCAACTATTGATATTGCCATTAGAGTGATTGTAATTTTCTTTTTCTTGACTATCGATGCATCAAAAGAAAATTTTTCTTCTTCAACTTCCTGTCGATATTCAGGTTGTTGAACCATTGAATTTTGTTCAAAGATAGAAGAAGGTGCTGCTTCTTGATATTCTTCTACTTCTGCAGTTACTCCTCCATCAATTTCAATGAATACGTCATTTCCGCATTCGCAAAATTCAGGTTTTACTTCATAATCTGTATTACATTCTGTGCATCTAAACATTTATTGGCTCTTTCTAAAAATCTTTATCAATTTTTGATAACATTTCTTCTCTAATTGTGATTGCAAACTTTGTTCCGCCTAACATTGTTGTTTCCATGATAAGAATTGATGTAGGAACTAAAGCTGCGACAAAGCTGAGTAACATACCTTTCATATCGTCACCCATTTCACCAATGAAGTATGAAACGTTCATTGTAATTTCGATTGCAACAACGGCTAAAGCAATATATAACCATTTTCTTGCTTCTCTCTTAAGAACTTTTGTTCCTTCACTACCATGGAGAGAAACACCATGAATATTATAATCACTGAAACCATCTTGTTTAATAACATCTGATGCGTGAATTCTTCTTGAAACAGTGAATGACTGACCGAAGCAGTGGAAAGCAAATACGATTAATAATGTTGCCAAAATCAAGAATACAGGGCTTAATGTTAAACCTGAAATTCTTACCCAACCTGCTGCATCAGGGAAACACATAGCTAATGTCTGAGAAACACCGTATGCCAAGAACGGTGATGTTGCAATACCTAAAAGGTATTCCCCGAAAGCTTTAAGTCTTAATTCAAATAAGGATTCTTTAATATCTTTAATTCTCTTTTTGGTTGTATTGTTTACGAAGAAACCAATCCAAGTTTGATAATCCTTAACTATTGTTTGGAAATCTTCTCTCATTTCATATCCGTCAAGTTCTTCAGCATCTTCTGTAATTATATTTTTCATAAATCCTGCAAAACATCCGATTAAAATACAGGAGAATGAGCAGAAGATTGCAATTTGGGGAATGACATATACTTTTTCTTCACTGAGTAAGAATACTACTGAAGCAACTATAACAACAGCAAAGATTAAACTTGAACTGAGTACGCATAAACGTTGAACTGCAACGGATGATGCTGTCGGATGAGGATTGTTTTTATTTTGTAATCTCATGAACATACCCTGTTTCAAAATCAAGGTATTGACAACAAACGCAATTGAAGCAACTATAGCTCCCTGTGTTTGGAACTGATTTGCTCCAACTTTAACAACAGTACCGTTTCTGAGTACATTCATAAATATAAACGGCAATACTATGATTAATATGTTCATTACAAACAATATTTTATCATTTTGCGAAACTTTTTGTCTTAAATAGTTAACTTTATATGCAACTTCTTTAATAATTGTTGATCTGCGTTTTTCAATATCAGCTTTTTTCTTATCTAATTTGATTTTTGTTTGGGCATTAATTCCGCTTCCGTATAATTCTTTAATATCAAATTCATTGAGTTCTTCATCCTCTATCATTGATATGGTTTTACTTTGAGGTGCTTTGGGTGCGGGAATTTTTGGTTGTGTCGGAGCCGGAAGTGTTGGTGCACTGTCAGCTGACGGTTCAGCAGTTGCAACAGGTGCTGCAGGTTTCATTGTATTTATATGCGAAAGTTTCGCATTTGCTGTTCCTGCTGAAATCTTAATTGTTACAAAATCAGATGAATTCGCAAACATTAACTTACATAAACTTCCAAACTCCATTGAGGTATTCATTGGTTGTCCTCTGAAGAGTACCTTTTCATTTTTGAAACTGTTAACAACAGTCCATTTACCGTTTGGAGACTTTTGTAATATTAATAACAGATCAAAAGGTAAGTTAATTTTGAAATCACAGTTATTACTTGTACCTATATTAAGTATTTCAACATCATCAAATGTTTTTTCCTGTGTTTTGGAGGTTAATGTAATTTGCATTTTGATTTTACTCTTTCCTAACTAATTACTATCTGCCCATTGCTTTTAAAATTTTGCTGACATTTTTATCAGCATTTTCTTCACTTGCTATTGTAAGTTTGTTTTCGCCTAATACAGGTCCTAATTTCTCTTTAACCAAATCTAACTTTGTAGGATGTGCAAACATAAAAGCCAAAGATAATTCAGGCATATATTTTTTAGCATTTTTAATGTTTTTTGGAAGAATATTCCAGTTAATTTGTCCTTCAATTGCCCCTTCATTTTCTAAATCGCCTAGAACAATAATGGCGGGTGTATATCCCTCTTTTGTCATTGCGAGAGCCAAATTTACACCTTTTTTCATTGCTGTACCATAAGCAGTACCATATGCTTTTGCATCATATGCCGAGTATTTATTCAGCATTTTATTGATAGTACCTGCAGCATGCGGTGTTCCTTCATACATCAGATTTGCATCCTGTGATACTGTCAATATCTTGATTTTATCTTCAGGATCAAGTCTCTTACATAATCCTAAAAGGTATTGCTTTTGTTTGTGCAGTAAATGTTGGTTTGATGCTGAAACATCAATAAGAAAAATTGCTGCAACAGGCTTGAATTCATCAACTTTAATTCCTGAAATACCTTTCCAAAGAAACTTAAGCATTAATGCTGCTAAAGGGATAATTATACATAAAATTACAATTTTTTTGTTCATTATTTTTCCAATCTATATTATCAAGAAGATATTACCATATTTTTACCATATTAGGCAAGATGTGAAAAAAAATCTTTTATTCACATTTTTTTATGTTATTGGCTAAAATGCCTTTAATTTAATAGTCTTGTTAAATTTGTTTTTCAGTTGATTTTATATCGTAAATTTAACTATTTCTTTATTTTCCAAAACTCGGGATGTAACATTGCCAAGAATGGTATCAATTCAAGACGTCCGATTAACATATTGAAAATAAAAATAATTTTTGTAGGTATCGAAAGAAAATCATAATTGCCCATAGGACCAAGTGCGCCAAATGCCGGTCCGACATTACCAAGCATTGCAATTGTTCCCGTGATTCCTACTATTGCATTTTTCTCTATCATTATGACTGCTATTGCCGTTACAATAAATATAAAATAATAGAAAAATGTGAATGAAATCATTTGAGAAACGACAAAATCAGGTACAATTTTTCTGTTTAATTTGATTAAATATACGCCATTTGGGTGGAATATTTTCTGAATTTGTCTTTTTAAATATTTTAAAACCAAAAGTATTCTGATTAATTTCAGACCGCCAGATGCCGAACCTACGGAAGCACCTGTGAACATAAGTATAAACAGAAGAACTTTTGCTCTTAACCCCCATTGTGCATAGTCAACCGAGGCAAAGCCCGTTGTCGTAATGATTGATATAACTTGAAACAGAGCTTCTCTGATTGAATTTCCAATATTCATCAAGTTTTGACCGCATAAACAGAATGATATCATTAGAGTAAATGCGATAATTGTTACTAAATAAGTCTTAAATTCTTCATCTTTAAAGAAGATTGTCCACTTTCTTTTTGCCAAAAATGTATATTGCAGAGTGAAGTTGATGCCTGCCAAAAACATAAAAGCAGTTATAATCCAAACAAAGATTGGAATATCATAAGAGGTGAAACTGTTAGGGTCAGGTGAAAATCCACCGCCTGCTAATGTTGACATTGAATTACATATTGCATCAAAAATCGGCATATGGTTATAAGCCAAAAGAATAACCTCTAAAACAGTTAAGGAAATATAAATTTTCCATAATCCCCCTGCTGTTTCTCTTATTCTTGGAGTGATTTTATCTTCTGACGTATTTGAAGCTTCTGCGAAGAACATCTGTCTGCCTGCAACTGCAAACTGGGGAAGAATTGCGATAAACAATACGATAATTCCCATACCACCAAGCCACTGGCTGAAAGAACGCCAGAAAAACATTGCTTTTGGATAAGCAGAAAAATCCGTTAAAATGGTTGCACCGGTTGCCGTAATTCCAGATGTCGCTTCAAATAGTGCGTTAATCGGGTTTAATCCAAAGAACAAATACGGTATTGCTGCTATAAGTGCAATTCCTACCCAAACAGCGACTACTATCATAAAAGCTTCAATACGTTTTATTTTATTTAAATCGTCTTCTTTCTTTCCTTTAAAGAGCAAACTCAGAATCAAAGCCGTTAAAGAAGCAATAACAAAGGGATATATGGAATTGTATTCTTTGTAACACAAAGATACTATACAAGGGATTAGTATCAGATAGGCAATATGCCGATATATTATAGATAGTGCTTTTATTACATACCCGATTCTCATTGGCTTTTACCGTTTATACCTTTTAAAATAATCTTTGATTTTGTCGGAATTTTCTTGCAATGTAAAGATTATCAGGTTATCTCCCTGAAACAGTCTTGTTGAACCGTTTGGAATAATGATTTTGTTTCTTCTCTGAATAATTGCGATAATAGCTTTGCAGGGAAGATTCAAGTCTTTAAGCTGTAAATTCTGTATATCGTGTGTAAAGTTAATTTCAATAACTTCACCTTGTCCCATATCAACAGTTGCAAGAATATCAATGTCTGTCTTAATCAGATGGTTTTCTATGACATCAATTGCTGCTGTGTTTTCTGAAATAGCAACATCTATTCCGACTTTTTCGAACAAGTGAACGTTTGCGTTCTTTGAAACTCTTGTTATAACACGATTGACACCCAATTGTTTTGCTAAAAGTGAGCATAACAGGTTCTTTTCATCACTGTTTGTTACGCATACAACGATGTCAGAGTCTTCAATACTTTCGTTTTTCATTAATTCCAAATCAGTTCCATCACCGTGTAAGACAAGTGTTGATTTGAGATTTTCGGTTAATTCTTCGCAGCGTTTATAATCTTTTTCTATAATTTTTATTTTTATACCGATTTTTTCAAGGTTTTGTGCCAAAATCAGTCCGACATTTCCGCCACCGATAATGGTGATATTTTTAACTCTGTTTTTCGTATCGCTGAAGAATTTTGTTGCCAAAATATCGAGAGAATAAACAGAACCCATAAATATAACTTTATCGTTTAGTTTGAGTTCCGTATCGCCGTCAGGAATAAAAAGAACATTATCTCTTGTGATACCTACAATCAGCGTTTCATCCGGGAAAGAGCATTCCTTGAGTTTCTTATCCAAAAATACGGAATTTTCCTGAATACGATATTCAAGAAGTCTTGCTTTTCCGTTTGCAAAATTCTCAACATCAATAGCTTTAGGAACCGTAATTAAACGGAAAATTTCCTGTGTTAAAAGTTCTTCCGGCCAGAGAATATAGTCTATCAGGAGTTCATTTTGATATTTTGAACCTCTGACAAGGGAAAGAGAATCGACGTTTTCTGTTTTGCTGACAAAACAAACAGTTTTTAATCTTCCCATTTGTTTTGCTGTCAGGCAGGCTACTATGTTTGCTTCATCATTTTCGGTACAGGCGATAAAGATATCTGTGTTTTTGATGTCTGCGGCATCGAGAACATTGATATTTGAACCGTGACCGACAACATAGGCTATATCTAATTTGGAAAATGCGTCTGTCTGGCTTTCTTCATTTCCGATTATTGTGATGTCGTTATCTTCAAAAAACTCGGTTGCAATCATACAGCCAAGTTCGTTAGCTCCAAATATGATTATTTTCATAAATCACCTTTTCTCTCTATTTTATACCCCAAAATTTTTGAAAAGGCAATTGCGCCAAAAGAATTGTTTCTTATATTGCTCTTAATTTCGCTGTTTGGAGTTTTTTCTTTAATTCAATCTTATTATCCAAAGTTTTTGAAAGGATATGTTTTAATATAGTCAAATTTTCGTGGGTATTTACAAAATTTGTATTAAGAAGATTTTTGACTTCCCCATAGTGTCTTAAATTCATTTCTATTTTAATTTTTAATTCATATATAGAAGAATAGGTTTCATCATTTGAATTAATAGAACATTCTAAAGCCTTGTTGCAGAAAACCTCGGCATCAGTATAAAATTTGAGTTCATTAAGGCAGTTTGCAACAGAACCTAAAACCTTAAAATTGTTCGGGTGAATTTCATAGGCTCTTGCGTAAAGTTTCAGTGCTTCATCGTATTTTCCCTCAGAAAACAGAATATCACCTTTTAGCATAAGGCTTTTGAAATGATATGGATAATAATCCAGCGCAGCAGTTAACTTTTTCAGCGCAGATTTAATCTTCAAAAAATAATAATAACAATCCTCTGCCTCTCTGAACAGGATTTCAGAGCGTATGTCATAAGGAATTTTTGATTTTTCTGTATTATTTGTATATAAAATATAATTTTGCAAAATATCGCATCCAAAAATTTACATTGTTAATATTTAAAAACATCCCTCGATTTTGGGCTATACACTCTATGTAGTATTACATTTAACTGAAATTCCGTAAATCATGTAAAGTCATGTTACACATGGGTTTTAGGCATTCCGGTCTTCCTTTAACATTTCTTTAAATTATTTTTGAAAGTTAAGACATAATTGAACTTTATCCCATAAAACCATGTGCAGCAAGTGATTTAGCTTAGTTAAAATTTGTTAATAATTTTGTTTTTATTCTGAGAAACACGTTTCCTCATGACTATTGAAAAATCAAAACATGAAGAATGTTTGCGAATTGTCAAATAGTGTAACAGTTAGACTTTATACTATTTTATAACTTGATTTTTTGGAGTATAATTTTCAAACAAGCTGAAAACGAAGAATTTTTGGCATGCAAGTATTAGTAAATTTTAATTATGTACGAAGGGGCACGGAGAAAAAGTGAGTTTAGATTTGAAAGAAAAAATCAGTTTAACGCCAAACGCTATTAAAGTTCTTGAAAAAAGATATTTAAAAAGAGATGCAAACGGAATGCCGACAGAAACTCCTCAGGATATGTTCTACAGAGTTGCGTCAACGCTTGCTAATGCAGATAAACTTTTCGGTTCAACAGATGCCGAAATTGATAAAACAACGGAAGAATTTTATTATTACATTACAAACCGCTATTTTATGCCTAATTCACCAACCCTGATGAATGCAGGTCGTGAACTAGGTCAATTGGCTGCTTGTTTCGTTCTTCCAGTTGATGACAGTTTAGATGCTATCTTTGAAACTGTTAAAAATACCGCATTGATTCATAAATCAGGCGGCGGCACAGGCTTTTCTTTCTCAAGATTAAGACCTAAAAATGATGTGGTTCGCTCCACAATGGGCGTTTCATCAGGTCCTGTTTCCTTTATGGAAGTTTTCAACGCAGCAACTGAAGCCGTTAAACAAGGCGGTACAAGACGTGGTGCTAATATGGGGATTCTGAGAATCGACCACCCAGATATTTTAGACTTTATCAACTGCAAGTCAGATAACAACAAACTCAATAACTTCAACATTTCTGTTGCTATCACGGATGAATTTATGGAAGCACTCAAAAACGGTGAAGATTATAACCTCTATCATCCACGTGATAAACACGTTGTTGCTAGAAAGAGTGCTAAAGAAGTATTTAATTTAATTGTTGACGGTGCTTGGAGAAACGGTGAACCCGGTATCATCTTCATCGACAAGATGAACTATGATAACCCGACACCTTTAATAGGTGCTATCGAATCAACAAATCCCTGCGGTGAAGTTCCGCTTCTCCCTTATGAAGCCTGCAACCTCGGTTCAATTAATTTAGGTTTGATGCTCAAAGAAGAAAACGGAAAATTAGTCGTTGATTGGGAAAAGCTCAAAAACACTACAAAAATGGCTATTCACTTCTTGGATAACGTAATCGCAATCAACAATTATCCGCTTCCTCAAATATCAGAAATGGTACAAAACAACCGTAAAATCGGACTCGGTGTTATGGGCTGGGCTGATATGCTTATGAAACTCGAAATTCCTTATAACTCAGAAGCAGGAACACACTTAGCTTCTCAAATTATGGAATTTATTGATTATCATTCAAAAGTTCAGTCAATTGAATTTTCAAAGACAAGAGGACGTTTCGGTAACTTCAAAGGAAGTATCTACGACGGTCAGAACTTCCTCTATAACAAATACAAAGGCAAATCAGCAGGTATGATTACAGATGATATGTGGGCTGACCTTGATAGTCAAATCAGAGAACACGGTATCAGAAATGCTACAACAACTTGTATTGCACCGACAGGTACAATTTCAATGATTGCTGCAGCATCCGGCGGTATTGAACCTCTGTTTGGTTTAGTATTTATGAGAGACGTTATGGACGGAACAAAGATGGCGGAAGTCAATCCGATTTTTGAAGAAAAACTCAGAAGCAACGATCTTTATTCCGATGCACTTATGAATCAAATTTCGGTTGACGGAACACTCAAACACACAAATCTTCCTCAGGATATTAAAGATGTGTTTGTTGCAGCTCATGATGTTTCACCTTATTGGCACGTAAAAATGCAGGCTGCATTCCAACTTCATACGGATAATGCAGTTTCTAAGACAGTAAACTTTGAAGAACACGCAACAAGACAAGATGTCGCAGATGCATACCTATTGGCTTATGAAAATAACCTCAAAGGAATTACTGTATACAGAAATAATTCAAGACAATTCCAGCCGATGAATCTCGAAAAGAAAAAAGAAGAACCGAAAATCGAAGAGACAATCGAAATTAAGGTTTCAGAAAAAGTTAGTCAGCCTGAAGAACAGCACTTCGGTGAAAAACATATTTGTCCTGAGTGCGGTCATGTTTTAGGCTATGGTGAAGGCTGCTTCATCTGCTTAAATTGCGGATATTCAGGCTGCGCATAGACTGTTAATTATTTAAATAAAAACGGCAGAGTGAAATCTGCCGTTTTTTTTATGTTTGAAATAGCAAAAAAATATTTCATAGTTATTAATTCATGTATGAAAATCCAAAAAATAATATCTTTTTGCGGAACAAAGGTAAACGCAATATATTATAACGATTCGCATGGACAAATAAAGAATATTGGCGGTTTTTTGACCGCAAGGGACGAATTTTTTCGTGAAAACCAAGATGCATCAAATTTGACCTTGTCGAGCGGAGACGTTTTTCTTGACAAAAGCAAGTTAAATGATACGGTTGCTTCTGAATTGGTAGCAAAGACTGATGCTGTCGCAATCGGAAACCATGAACTTGGTAGCGGAGAGAAGTATTTTAAAGGATTAATTGAAAAGTTCGGGCTTTATGATAAGTTTGTGACTTCTAATGTGTTATTCAATGATGATGATTTAAAAAAAAGAATTGCAAAAAGTAAAATACTGACAAAGAACGGTGAAAGGATTGGTGTAATTGCACTTTCACCATCTGATTTTTCGAAAAAAGCTTATATCACAGATGAAACACGAGATATAAATATTCAGGATTTTAATTCTTCTCTGGATTCAATTAAAGAAGAGGTCAGAAAACTTGAAAAACAAGGAATAAACAAGATTTTCCTTCTTGCTCACACAGGGGAGTATGGAGAAGAGGGTGAAAATTACTATGATAAATTAGCTGAGATTGGCGGGATTGATGTAATTATTGGAGGACATGATCATAGGGAAGTCAACAGAATGACAACTTCAATGAGAAATGAGCCTGTTGTTATTGTTTCAACAGGGCGTTCGAAAGAACATAATTTTGAGGAAAACCTTGATTATTATGGTACTTTGGAGCTTGAATTTGATGATGACGGGGTTTTGGACAGAACAAAAAGCAGAATATTAAAAACTCCAAAAGTTAAAAATACTTTTAGAGAGAACGTAATTTTTTCTTTAAGCGAGCCTTTAAAACCATCAGACAGGATGGTTGGTCATAGTGAAATCGGAAATTTAGTGGCTGATTCAAATTTATGGTATGTGAATGAGCATACAAAAGGTGAAAAAGCTGCTTTTGCATTTGTTAATGCCGGAACAATCAGAGATGAATTTGAATCAAAGGATATTTCAGAAGAAAGAATTATTTCTGTCCTGCCTTTTACTCAATCAAAACTCATAAAAACAGAGCTGACAAAAGCGCAGATAATGAAAACTCTTGAACACTGCGCAAAGTCAACCGTACTTGAAAAAATATATCCCGGGGCTATGCAGGTTTCAGGTATGGAATATACCATTTGCCCTGATTTATCCGTTAAAGATGTCCATATAATAAATCCTGACGGAAGTATAAAATACAATCTTGATGATTGTCCTGATGATGCAAAATTTCCTTGTGTTTATGATACCTTCCTTTTGACAGGCGTTGCAGGTTTGAGCGAACTTAAAAAAGATCTTAAGGATGTTGAATTATTCAATGTTTCCCGTCAGGAAGTTTTAAAGGATTATCTCTTAAATGCATCTGAACTTGAAGATTATAGACAAATAAGAATTAAAAAACAAAATTAGCTTTATTATTCTCCTGTTTTTATGCTAAAATCAGTTATGATTTTGGGATAAATAATGAAAAAAATAATTTTATTGATTTTAACTTTATTTTGTTTTCAGTCCATCGGTTATTCTGAAGAAGCGCCTGCGTTTTATACCGCAGCAAATCAGGTGAGAAGAGCCGTTGTTTTTGGTGAAAAGAATCTTTTTGGGTTAAAAGATAACGACGGAAACATTATTGTTCCCGCAAAATACAGAAAAATGGTTATGACCGGAAGAAACGGTTGGATTGTTCAGAAAGGTTCCAAATACGGACTTATGGACTCTGACGGGAATTGGCTCATTGAACCAAAATACAGAAATGCAGACAGAATTTTCGGAAGATATATAAAATTAGGAAACGACCACGATTTTGGAATTTATAATGAATTCGGCGAAACAATTTTACCGCCCGAATACAGTGGAATTGAACTTCTATATGGCAGAATGTTCTTGACCTATAAGGATTTTCGATATGGTGTATCTGATTTTGATGGAAATGTCTTAATTCCGAACATCTGTGATGATATTTATATGCCCACAAGAGATACAATGAGAATAAAATATTTGGGATTGTGGTATGAAATCGACAATGTTGATGCTAAAAAACTTGCTATGCCAGAGCTTCCCGAAGATGAATTCTATTCGAATATGAGTTTTAAAGATATTATGATAGATACGGGAGCTGTTTCAGGGTATTCTGTTCTCACATTTTCCGATTATATAATTAAGTTTTTCTCATCAATTTCCCCTGCTCACGAAGCTACAATTGATGAACTGCTTTTATCACACGGTGTTGATACTGTCGGAATACTTATGAATTTCAGCTGGCTTCCCAAGTATCCTGCAACATTCATAAAAAATTATGTTTCATATTTCGCAAATCCATTTAACGGTCCGCTTTCAGATACAAGAAATAAGCTTAAAACTAAGAGGGAAACGAAATGAAGAAGATTTTAAAAATAATTTTTTCGCTTCTCTTTATAGCTATAATTGTCGGTTTTCTTCTTGCGGTGTTCTATTTTAAAGGATTGCCCTCTCTTGTTTCAAACCAAAAGGTAATTGATTGGGTGCAAAACAGTATTAAAAAGTCCATGAATGCCGATTTAACAATTGATAATCCTGTTTTGAGAACTGATGTTGTTCCTGAAATCAGTTTAAAAGTCGGAAAAATAGAGCTTACAAAAGACGAGAACAAATTACTTGATATTGTTGATTTGAATTTTGGAATCTCTTTGAAGGATATTTTAAAGAAAAAAATTATTTTAAACAGATTAACAGCAAAAAATGTTTATGCTGATGTTGATTCACTTATGACACTTTCCCCTCAGATGGAAGAGAAACAAAATAAGAAAAGTGATTGGAATTTTGAAATTGCCGATTCTGTTTTGGGGGTTGAAGAACTTCAGATCCTTTATTCCATAAATCCTGAAACGTTAGTCAATCTGAAAGGTAAACACATTGGTGTCGATAATACCGAAAAAATAAGGCGAGCTGTTCTGTTTGACTTATCAGCAAATGTATCAAGACAAGATAAAAGTGTTGATTTAG
>JAEEGL013682028.1_pt1 | contig 24240 bp, 16 predicted proteins | sample 9134231 | NCBI WGS metagenome assembly JAEEGL01 (sample SAMN16246548, study PRJNA631951) | gut metagenome | biome: gut microbiome; feature: rumen; material: fiber-attached | host: Bos | place: Iran: Karaj | collected 2018-10
ATTTCAGAGGCGTACGAGCGCATCAAGCCGCCCTCCAGCGGCCGCAAGCACTTCAAGATCTTCTACGCCGCGCAGACCGGCGAGGCGCCCATCCGCGTCCGCCTCTTCGTGAACGACGCCAAGATTCCGGGCGCTAACTACACCTCGTACCTCGTCAAGGCGCTCCGCGACGCCTTTGGTCTCGAAGGCGTCCCCGTCCTGCTCAGCTACCGCGAGCGCGTCCGGCCCGACAAGACCTAGCGTCCGCCATCGGGGGTGGTGTGCGCCGAGTTCACCCCAAAGCTTGGACTTCCTCCTTCAAGGCATCCGCGACCATGGCGTCGAACGATTTGGAATCCAGATCCGGGAAAAACGACTCCAACGATTCTTCGACGTGGCCGTTTGGCAATCTGTCGATGTCAGCGAAAGTGAATTCCGGCTCCCCGAAAAGCCTTGCGGCACGACTGGCGAAATCTGGCAGGATTGGCGCCAGGCAGATTGCCGCCAAGCGGAAAGCCGCCAGTCCGGCAGAATAGCAAGCCTGATCCGATTCGTCTACGGCCGGGCTCCAGCAACTGCAGAAGCGGTCATGCGCCTTGACAAAGGCATGTCCCTCTTGCACAATGTCGTATGCGGCCTTCACGACTTCGGCGAAATTCCACTCGGCGTATGATTTGACCGCCGTTTTCGCTTTCGCGCGGAGCGCCTCCAGCAATTCACCCGCTTTGCCATCGCGGAATCCAAGCCGGCCGCCACAGTCACCGTTCAGAAGCGCGACGCACAAATTGGCCAGCCGCCCGACACCCCGTTGGAGGATGGTGCTTCCTTGCTGTAGGAACGATTCACGATCCAGCTGCCAGTCGCGGTCGTTGCCGCGGAACCATGCGGCCAGCTGGAAGCGAAGCCATTGGGGGTCGAAGTGTTCAAGATAATTCCGGGCGCGAATGCCGCCCGAAAGGAGATTCATGGAGGCTGCGGCATCGGCACAGGCATTCGCGGGGACGGGGTTCAGGTGTCCGAGGGGCAGCGCCATGGGCACGCTGGCGGCGCCGGCCTTCGCGAAGGTGTCGATCCATATTCCCGTCGCTCCCTGCGCCACCGATCCCTTGAACCACGGAAGGACAAACGCGGTCTCGGAAGAGGTTATCCAGCTTTTCGGCTCATGTCCGGCCAGACTACGCCATTTGGCGAGCCTTGCAAGGCCTCGCGACGGATCGATGGCGGGGCCGGTCGCCTCGCGGAAGAACTCGGTGTAGTGATTGAGTGTCGGATCGTCATGCTTCCTCCAGGGACGGAGGTGTTTTTCGGGGTCGTCCTCGATGAACAACCCGTCGTCCGCGACAAGGAAGGCGCGAAGTGTGCGCGCATAATCGAGACGGGCCAGACTCGGCCCCTCCGCCCCGAGAATCTGGACGGCGTCCTCGCCGCGCATCCTTGCCGCGCGGACGTAGATGTCGCCCAGAATGGGAGCCGGAACCGCCGACAGCGGCGTCCTGCCATGGACGGCAATCCGTTCCGCAAAAACAACTGTGTGTCTGACGTTGAGTGGAGGATGTTTATCAGGCTTTGCCTTTTTTGCCTCGTCCATGAAGAGGCGGACATAGTCCCCGTTCACATCGCCGGTGTCCCGATGTCCGTTCTTGAACCAGCTTCCCACAATTGCGCCATCGCAGATTGCCAGGCTCTCCGCCACGGTGTCCGCCGTGACGCCCGCCCCGACGACGAGGGGGAAATCACCGACCACCTTGTGAAATTCGAGTATTTTTTCCCATGGCGTGGCCACGCCGGTTCCATCGCCAGTCACCACGATGGCATCGCACCGCTCCATGCCAAGTTTCAGGTCTTCCTCCACGCTTCTTTCCGAGAGCACGGGCTGGTACTTGAAGCGGACGCCGCCGAGAACCGCCGCCGGACAATCGGCGCGCAAGGCGTTCAGTTTCTCGGCGAACGCCTCGTCGCGTCCGGGCGGGAGGTGGCCGCAGACAGAGTCTATCTGTATGAAGCGGGCGCCATATTCGGCGGCTAGGCGGAAAGCGCATTCAAAGTCGCCGAGTATGTTCACGCCGTACATTGCTTCGGGCCTTTTGCTTTGCAGCCACTTCAGCACCGTCTCGCAGTCGTTCGCCGATCCGAAGTAGTTCTCCACCAGAACGGCGTCAACGCCGTTGAGCAAATAGGCGTCCGTTTCCAGTTTCGCCCGGTCGAGCATGTCCTGCTCCGAGATCCCGGCCAGATGCAGCATGCCTATGACGGGCTTATGAGTCTTGAGATAGTCCTTGAATTTCATTGTTGTTGCCTCCATAATGGGTCATCCTTTCTTTATTTGCCTTTTGTCCGAAGGCGTTGGCTGTATTTGCCGCAGGACTTGCCTGCGAGTCTTCTCAATGGCCGTCGCCTGGTTGCAGACGGGTATGCGGGCGAAAAGCGGTTCGCCGTAGCCGAAATACTCAAGCGCCTTGGCGGGTCGACCGTCAGCGAGGAAATCGAGCGTGTTGCAGAGGCGGTCGGCGATTTTCACGACGAGAATCTCCGGCGGAGCCGTGCGGGCGACATTTTCGATATAGGCCGCCTTCAGCCGTCCGTAGTCCGGGGAATTGGATGACACGCCGGGACGGAAAGTGAGGCGCCGCACGCCATCCAGCACCTTTGCGCCAAGCGCCACGTCCAATCCAAGAATGACCTCCTCCGGCGTGTCGGTGTCCTCCAGCACATCGTGGCACCAGGCGACAGCCAGCGTCACCGGGTCGTCCTTTTCCGAAAAGCCCCATTCCTTCAGCATCGCCACTACGGCATGCGGATGCACGATGTAGGGGACATTTCCCGGTCCCTCGCGGTTCGTCCCATTGTGCGCGACCATCGCCAGCCGCGCAGCTCTTTCAACAACGTTCATCAGCTTTCTCCGAAGCTTGGGTCTTGATAAAAGCACCTCAGTCAAGCTTCTTGATGCCGGAAAGAAATGCGGCAATGTCGGCCTCGCAGTTTTTGGGCTTGGAAAACTCCACCTCGCCGCCATCCCTGGTTACGATTTTCAAATGGCAAGTGAACCACTTTTTATCAATTGAGGTCGTCTGTATTTCAGAGAGGGGGCAATGCCAGCGTGAGGCAATCTTCCGGACATACAAGTATACACTCCAAAGAATCGGGAGTGAGATTGGGAAGGTAATACTTATTAATATCGCAGGCACAAACCCAAGAGGCGTGCGCATAACGGGATTCACTTCCGGGGAGTACGGTGCCCAAAATCCGGGCTGGAAGCCGAGAACGCCATTGCGGCATACGAGCCTTCCCGCGCCCGGAGTGAATGCCTGGCCGTTCGGCATTTTGCCTTTGCACATGCAAAGCAGAGGTGGCACCTGATCGGGATACTCTATCTTGTCGATTCTGATTCGCTGTTTCCTGTATTTCGGCAGTCTTTCTTTGGATCCCATGCCGATAAGATCGCGGTAGGCTTTTTCCGCCCCGATTCGGTCTTTCGCCTTGATCGCCGTGAAAAGCGCCTCTTCGCGTTCTCGGCGGAGGCGGGGAAAGGCAAGGCGTTCGCGTTCCGCCCAGTCGGGAGAGGAAAGGAAAAGGTCTTCATCCACAACGGGAGGCGCACCCGGGACGGATTTCGCCGCCGCGAGAGCTTCGGAAACAAGCTTGTCGCGTAGCTGTGACGGGTCGGACGGCGTTCTTGATTTCGTCAGGATGTACGCAACGGCTTCCTCTTCGGCAAGGCGAACCTGCGCCTCGACGACACTCTCCCGGATCCTTAGTTCCGTTTCCTTCCGGATGGATGCGTCGGCGCAAGAGGCGTCGAAAAAGTCGTTTGCCGCCGCCTCGAAACTTTCTGCCGCCGCAGATCGCCGACGTGCGGCTGAAAGGCGGTCGGCAGCTCCGCCAGAGCGGAGCGTCTGCGCATCGTGCCATTCGGAACGGCGCAACTCCCGGTAAGCATCGGCCAGGGGGGACAGGGGGGAGTTGACCGCGCCTCCGAGGCCAATGAGAACATCCTCGAGGCCAAGCGACTCGAAATTTTCGGGGACGTAATGGCCTTGCAATCCGTCGCAGTCATTCGTCACGACCGGCGACACGGCCACGACATGGGCGTCGTCGAAACGCTTCGAATTGGCGAACGGGGGACACTTGGCGCGAAGGTATCCGCGAGGACCGCCAAACCGTGCGATTTCATCCCTCACTTCGAACCCGTCCGTGCGGGTCAGGACGATGACGAACCGTTTGCCCTCGAATCGCGGCGAATGGGCTGCGGCATGGATGAGATCGTCAATTTCATACATCCGCGTCGCAGTCGCTGGATCGGCGAGGTCTGTGGCCGAGCGGTTTCCCGGAAGCTGGTGCGGGGCCAGCACGAGGCAGACCGCCGCCGCGCCGTTCGCCAAGTCGGACAACGTCTCCCTGGCGCGACGCATCTCCTGACCTTCATCGATTCCATCATCGACGGGTTCATTTCCGCCGAATACCTGTGAAATCGTCTCGCCGGCGCAATCGAGCGAGAAGACGCGGAAGAGATGCTCCGTTCCCGCGAGGACGTCCCAGGAGAGGGGTTTCACGTCCGAACGGTCCGTCGCGCCGGGAAACGAGTGGTTTACCGCCATGCCATGGGCGGCGTTGCGGACGAAAAGCTGCGTCGCACGGTCGCAAGGGACCATGCTCAGTCCGAAAGCGCCCATGCGTTCGAACTTCGTCCCCAGCACAGTCAGGAGTGTCGTCTTGCCGACGCCCTTCGTGCCAAGAATGAGAATGGAGGATGTGTTGTCGTTCATAATGCGTCTTTTATTCTCAGGTCAACTCTCAGACAATGATCATTCAGGTCTCCAGCCGGATCCAGAACAAGACGAACAAGAGGCGAATTCCGGAACTGTTCCGCTTCCTTTGCACTTGTTGCATGTTTCCGACCTAAAAGCCCGGCCCGAACCGCCGCATTTATCGCAGTCCGTGCGGATCGTTTTCGATATTGACCCCGTTCCACCACAATCGCTACAGGGAATGAAGCCGGTTCCCTCGCATGTCAGGCAAAGTTCCCAAATGTAACCATATCCATGACACGCGGCGCAATTGAGCAAATCATTGTACGGATTCCTACCAGTTCCTCCACATCCAATGCATGACGGTACACGGATGAAAACATGCTTCAAACCGTAGGTAACATTATTGAACACGCCCAGGTTGCGCACCTCAAACCCCAATTTCCCGATTTTCGGACATGGCTTGCGGCCCAATATACAAGAGTTGCAATTTTCGGATATCCGTTGGTCCCGCTTTCCTGTTCCCTGGCACGACGAACATGAAGTGTTGGTGCGGATGCTGCCCTTTCCCTGGCAATCTGGACAAGACACTTTCGTGCGGGCCCTTCCACTTCCTGAACAGGTAGAACATTCCACTTCCCATTTGCCTTCCGTTTTCGCCGCGCGTCGCTTCGGATTGTCTCTGGCAAGAATTCTAGGTGACCAATGGACACCGGCGTTTAGGATGCCTCGTCCATTTTCATCTGTTTTGTTCCATGCATAGCCATCTTCCGGCCACCACCCCCCTTCGCTTCCATGCACGGAAACAGGCGCGGCTACGACGTGCAGATGATGGGGATGCTTTTGCCCTGGCACCCATTTCACTTCCCAGCTATTGTCCTTGTCCACCCAGGCATATCCCGCCTCTGGCAAAAATCTTCCCTCTTCGCTTGAGGTTTCGACATGGGGATGCTTTGGATGGGGAATGCCGGATTGCCATTTTGCATTGTTCCCGCCTGTCCAAACCCAACCTGTACTGGCCCCTTTCCATTGGTCGGCCTCAGAGTCGGAGACGAGATGCTTGTTCTGCGGATGGGGAATGCCGGCTTTCCAATGCAAAGTCGCGGGATCTGATGCATCATCCAGGACATATCCGGGATCGGCGATCCATTCCCCCTTTTTTGTCCCTGTCTTCACATGCGGCGAAAGCTTGTTCATTGAGCCCGGAGCATACCAATTGGATCCCGGCCTGTTGGGATCCCATTTGACACCTTTCCACCCATCCGTCTTGTCAATCCATGTGTATCCCGGAGCCGGTAGCCAAACTCCACTTGCCGTTGCGGCTGCGACGATATGTGCATTGGCGGGACGAGTCTTATCACCCGGCCATTTGGTTCCAGGCACCCACTTCACGGTTTCCGGTCTTTTGGGGTCGGAGACCTTCCATCCCGGCTTTCCGTCCCAAAGCCCCTCTTTTTGGGAGGATATGGCACCATGGTATTTGGGATGTTCCAATCCAGACCTCCACTCGACACCGGCCAATGCGCTCATTCCGCTGCGGCTTACATAGCCTGGATCTGGATTCCAATCGCCCTCTTTTGCGGCGGAATGGATGTTTTTTACGGAAGGATGCCTGAGATTTTCCGACCAGCGAACGGCCAGCGCGTCAACGGTCTTGACAGGTTGTTTGGATTTTCGCTCATAGCCAGGATCGCAGACCCATTCGTCGGGCTTCCGACCGGCTTGGATTTTGGCGTTTTGAGCGGGTTTCCATCCGGGTAGCCATGTTACGTTCCGTGGCTTGTGCGGATTGTCCAATTCCCATCCGGGCATGGCGACATAGCCGTCGTCGTAGGTCGGTCCGGTCAGGACATGCGGATACGTCGTTTCTTTACCTTCGCCAGGCCAACTGCGGCGCAGTCTTTTCTGCTCAGTCGTCCTTTCATGGTTCCAGTAGCAGAAACCTGAAAGCGCAGCGACAGTCAGGACCACCGCCATGGCGCAGCAACGGCGTATGCTGCGCTTGCGTCGCATCAGCAGTTCAGACTTCTCCGTCTTGATGCGCCCTCGGGCATTCGCAAACGCGGCGTTGAACCAGTCGGCCGCCGTCGGGAGGTCGGACTCGTCAAAAGGCCTGTCGGACGGGCAATTGCGCTGGGCGTCATCAAAGACGCCCTTGCGGAAGTCCTCCCAGGATGGCGGTGTGGAAACCTGCGATTCCGCCATGCGCCGGAGACGCTGTTCAAGCGCCTGTTCCAACGCCACCGCCCGCAGGGATTCCTCAATCTGCCCAGTCACGAACTGCTCGGACACCTCCCTGATGGCGGGACCGGGCCCGAATCTGTCAAGAAGCGCGTCGGCCTTGGTCCGAAACCACCTTCCGCACTCCGCGAACCTGCGGCCCGCCTCGATCCGTTCGAAAGGTCGTTTCAGGGACGGATGCGCCTTTGCTTCGGAGTAGGCGCATTCGGCGTCGCGCAGGGCGAGGATTGCTTTGCCTATCGGCATAAGATCTTCGGCGACGAGGCCGCCGACGGCCAGAAGGAAGGACTCCAACCCTTCCGATGAAAAGTTGTCCGCCGGCACCTCCGTGCCCTTGGAAGTGGGGATTGTCTCGCGGACGGCCACAGTGGATATGACATCTGCGGCGACGGCGCGGGGCGAACGTTCCAGCTCCGGGATTTCAGCAAAGAGCCACGCCTTCGGACCGCCCGCCCTCTCAATGTCGGCGGCGTAAGTTTGCGCATCGGTCAGAACGAAGAGAAGCCCCTTCCCCTCCCCAGCCTCGCCGTTGGCGACGGCGAGCAACGTTTCGACAGTCTTTCGTGAGCGATCCCGCACAGCTGCGGGGGCGTCGGGGTGCTTGGCCGATCCGGATTCGAGGTCGGCTGGTCGAACGAAAAGGCAGAAAACGGAGGCTCGCTCGGCCATCTGCCGAAGCTGGTCTTCCGTTTCCCATGCGAAATCCTCATCGGAGGAGGAAGAACTGGCAAAAACCCGGCAAATGGCCTCGCCGGCGAAGTCAAACGTCGAAAGGCGGAAAAGCGGTGTGGTCCCTGCGTTGACATCCCACGAAAGATACACTGCCGAAGATGGGTCAGTCGCTGGTGGAAAAAAGCGATCAGGAAGCGGCATCGTCATGCTGTGCCACAGGCCGTCAACGAACCGAAGCGTATGGGTTCCATGAACGGATGTCATGCCAAGTCCGAAGATGCCGGATTTCTTAAAGCGGTGCCCAAGAACTGTCAGAAGCGTTGTCTTGCCCGACCCCTGTACGCCGAGAATCAGCACCTCGCGGAGCGAACTGGAAGTGTTTTGCGATGCGTCGCTCATAGCTTTTACTCGTTCACGTTTGCTTTCGCCGGTTCTTACTCGGCGGTGTCGGGAAGAGTGCGTCGTTTCTCGTCTGCCGTCTTCGCTTCGTCAAGTTCTCGTCTCAGTCGTGCGATTTCGGCATGGGCCTCTTGAAGCTGCTCTTCCAGACGTTTGGTTTCAGAGTCTTTCCCATTCCTGTCGCCTTTTCCAGAGCACCCGTTGCCCATGTTGAGCAATAAAAACCCAAGCAAAAAAACGATCAAAACAACAACCGCGACATACGCGGGAATGAGCCAAGGAGGTTGGTCTTCGGCTTTCGGGGGCCTTGATGACAACCCCGACCCTCCTCCATTAGGCGTCTTCTCCTTCACGTTCGGCCGCCACCCATTGGCCTCTGGTCTTCCAATGGAATCGCTTGCCGCCATGCCTTGTCGGGATTGCACCGGTCTGTAGCCATGTTCAGGCGCGGGCTGTTCGCTTGCAGGCTTCTGATCCGTCAATGCCGTCGAATCGGGTCGCAAAGGCTCCGACTGGTCTCGCGACAGAGGGGGGGGCTGAGCCGTCGGCATGGCCTTTGACGCATCCGTAAAAGTCCTGATTTCTTCGGCGAATGACGAGGAAAAGGTCGAAAGCAAAGGGGATTCGGCATGGGTCGAGGCCAGTTCGCGCAAGGCCTCCGCCGCCTTCCCCGCCTCTTCGACCATGTGAAGCTCCGCTTTTCGGTCCATTGGGATGTCGGTCAACTGGCGTCGGACTTCGACGGCCTTTTCCACTGCGGGGAACGGGGTGTAGAGGAGGTGGACGCGAGGCTCCGCCCCATCCTTCCCGGGTCGCACGTTGGCGACCATCGTGCCGAACTGCGCCTCGGGCGAGCGGAAGGCATCGGACATCTCGGCGAGAGATCCGGTCAACCATGCATCGCGCTTCGCAAAAGCCGAGTTCCGGATTGCCGGCTGGTTGGACGGCGTTTGGGCGGCATCGAGGCACGGATGCGCCGGGTCGGCCAGGTCTACCGCAATGTCAGTTAGATCGCCTTCCCGCGGCTCGGCAAGCGCCGGGGCCTCCCATAGCCGTGCAAAAGCGACGCGGCGGACATCGATGGCGTCACCGGGGAGGAAAAGCAATGCTATGTAGCGGTTCCGGCGGCCGTTTCGCTCGCCGAATGAGCGAATGTGCGCGCGCCAGACCGCCACGCCTCGTCGGCCGCCGAGTTCACCGTGCAACACGCCGCCGATCCAGGACGATGGCGTCACGCCGACATTCGGGTCGGGCAAGGCGTTTCGTACGCCGGTATCGGACATGAGCCGGTCAAGATTGGCGGAAAGGCGCCGGTCCTCGGCGCAGCCCTGCCATTCGTAGCCATCGACGGCAGTATAGACATAGACCTTGAAGGTTGCCGTATCCATGGAGACATGCCTCGATTCTATGTGCGCCAGCGCTGGAGGAGTTTCGCCGCGAGGAATACGCGGCGCATGGCGGCCTTGACCTCCGAAATCGGAGCCGTGTCATCCCAAAGCCGTGAAGAACGCTCGAACGCGAGGACGGCGTTTCCGTCGTCGAGGAACGGATCGGCGTATGCCGAAAGGGGGCAGTACCGGCGCCTTCCCGGTTCCCATGCGATGATATTGTTGTTTCTGCCAAGCGACATGAGAATCTTGGACACGAGTGCGTCCAGCGCGGCAACGGCTTCAGGAACCGTTGTCGCCGCCCGTATGGCCCGTACATCCTCGGAGGAGTAGCGCCAACTTGGAAGAGTTGCCTTGTCAAGGAACTCGTTCACCAGTCGCAAATCCTGCTGGGAAAGCGTTGGCATTTCGGGGGAGGCAGGTGGCGGGGGGGATTTGGCGTCTTCGCCCTTCGCGCATGAGTTGGCACAAAGCGCCTTTATGATTGTCGAAGCCGTTTCGGCGGGCATCGACTCGTTTTCGCGCATCTTGTCCCATTGCGAAAAGAAGCGCACGGTTTCGTAAAAACCCTTTGCGCCGGCATGGGGCGATGTGAAGGCCTTCTGGCACTCCGCCGACTCGTCAACGGAGAGCCAGCCGTCCTTTTGGAAGGCAACCGTCCAATCGATGAGTGGCTGGGCCTTCATGCTTGGGAGGAAGAATAACGGAGGTGTCCCGCTGGCCTTGATCCAGGGACGTTGGCCGGAATCGCTGCCCGCAAGCTCTCGCATCGTTTTTCCGATTTCGTCGCCAAGATTCTGGTCAAAGCACCATCCGCGCCCACTCTGGTCGGCGCGGTTGAGGACATCCAGCAAAGCGAGCGTGAAAAGCCCATGCCTTCGCCCCTTCACCTCCCCGGCGGTCTTGCCCTCGTCACAGGAAAACAGGACGGCGAGGGAAGCGTCTTCGGCCTTCCGGCTTTTCACAAGCGCGTCGTAGAAATCGAGGTCGCGGCGCTCGCCCACACGCACCCCCATCCCGCGCGTCGCGTCGAGTTTCGTCCGGCAGGCATCCAGGATTACGGCGACATTCCACTTTTCGGGTCCGGCGACCTCGTCCATCTCAAAGGTGTTCGTGAGGCTTCGCTTGCCCTGCAGGGTGTTCGTGCAGAGAAGCTTTTGCTTGTCGCCATCCGCCATGCCGTGGCCGGCGAAATAGAACAGGAAGAAATCCCCTTGGGACAAGTTGGCCGAGAGACTCTGGACACTTTTAAGCACCATGTCGGATGTCGGATCCTCCAGTAGTTCGGCCCTGTCGAACTGGTTTGGGTGGGCCGCGAAAAAATCGTACAGCGACCTGGCGTCCGCAACCGCACCGGAAAGCGGCGGTATTGACGCGTCTCCATACTTGTCCACGCCGACGAAAAGGGCGACTCGCTTCGGTTTTCCCGTTTGCTCCATAGTGGTTTCCTTTCTAACCTTACTGTCAAATATTATAACGGATTGCGCGCGTCAAATCGTGCAAGATTTCTCAATCATGTCTTTCTACACGCACTGCAGCGCGCCGATGATGGCGCCGAGGATGTAGCCGAGGACTTGAATGGCGCTGAGATGCTGGGCCATGAGGCGATCGAGCATGGCGTGGAAGTCGCCCAGTCGTTTGCGCAAGGTTGGCAAAGCGGAGTTTTCCACTCCTGCGGAGGGGGGCCGTATCAACTTGTCGACCTCCGCAGCTTCACTTCCATGCGCCAGCGACAAATCCCTTGCGGAAATCTTCGGTGCTCAGAAGAATCGCTCCGGTAGCGGCGGCGTGTTCGGGAGAATCTGTCACGATAGTTCCGTCGGGCATGAATCCGAAGATTCGACCACCATATAGGCCTTTGGATATGTTTACCGCGTCTCTCTTCGCCTTTTCCTCTTTCAAAGCGGCCGTCTGTTCACGATCTTCCCTCTGAATCCGTTCCACATCGGCTCCGCCCGTTCTTGGCATGAAAAGCGTGGCCAGTTGCGCGGCACGCAAATTGTTCTGTTCAGCGGGAGGCAGCGAATTGACAACCCCTTCGGGGATATACATCATGCCCACTGGAGAGCGTAGTGGGGGCTGCTGTGGACGACTGCCCGTCGTTTGGCCGTTGCCGCCTTTCTGGGCAGCACACCAAGCTACGTAGTCCTCATAAGACGAGGCGGGGTTCGGCATGGGAGCCGAATGAGCGGCCAAGGCGGCTAAAGCCGAAGCGGCGATGGTTGAGAGTGCGATCTTGTTCATTGTTGGTTCCTCTTGTTGCGCCACATCTTGTGGCTTTCACTATAATTGGAGCACGGCCGGAAAAGAATCTGACAGCTTCAGCCCAACTGCAACTCTTGCCAAATCTTCACGACCTTTTCCGCAGATGCAAAAACTCCAATCTCGCATAACGGGCGTCTAGCGCCGTGATGCGCAAAAAAAATAAGCCAATATTTATGCTATAATTGATTTCACAATGGCAACCATGTCAACCGAAAAAGATGCCCCCCCGTGCCGTGATCTGCTTAAAGCCGCGAGGGCCGCGCTTGCGGAAGGCGAGAACTTCCGCGCATACGATCTTGCGGAGTCCGTGCCAGACGGTCCGGAAGGCCCGTCGCCGTGGAAGACTTTCGTCATGTCGCTTGCCCTGGCAAGGTCGGGATCCATCCAGCACGCCCGCGAACTCGCCGCCTCGCTTCCGGATGAGTGCGACTCGTCCTTCATGGCGAGCGAGTTCGCCGGACTGAAGAGCCGCCTGTACAAGGACTTGGCGCAGGCGGGGGCGAATCCCCAGGAACGCCGCGATTATTTCTCAAAGGCGGCCGATATCAGCGAAAGCGCCTTCAGCCGCTCGCCAAACTACTATAACGGCATCAACGCCGCCTCGTGCCGCTTCCTCGCCGGCGACAGGGACGAGGCCAGGCGATTCGCCAGAGATGAAGTCCTTCCGCTTTGCAAGGCGGAGACGACCCGTGACCTCTGGCTGATCGCAACGCTTGCCGAATGCCACCTTCTGATAGGCGACTTCGTTATGGCCGCCGCCCTCTACCGGGAGGCGATGGATCTCGCTTTTTCTGTGCGGCGTCTTGGCGACTTCACCTCCACGCTTCGCCAGCTACGCCTTCTCGCCAATGAAATCGGCCAGGATGCCCAGGCCATCGCAACAATCCTGCCCCTGCCGTGCGTCGCCGTATTCTCAGGACACATGATCGATGCGCCAGGACGTGGAACGCCCCGCTTCCCCCCGTCTGCGGAAGAGGGCGTCCGGCAACGCCTTCGCGCCGCAATCCACGCCCGCCGTGTGGCGTACGGCTACGCCTCCTGCGCCTGCGGAGGCGACATCCTTTTCCTTGAGGAAGTCCTTGCGGCCGGTGGACGCGTTGTCATCGCGCCGCCACTTCCCCTCGAGAAGGCCATCCGAAACAGCGTCGCCTTCGCTCCCGGACAATGGACGGAACGCCTCAACGCCGTCATCGCCCATCCCTGCGCGACGCTGCTGGAGGCCGAATGCGACGAGTCAGGGGAGAATGACAACCTCGTCTATGACTTCTGCAACCGCTACCTTTTCGGTCTGGCATCCCTAAAGGCCCGGGAAACCTCATTCCCCCTGCGTGGCATTTGCGTCTGGAACGGCGTCGCAAGCGGTCTTCCCGGCGGAACCGACAGCGCCGTGGACGAATGGCGAAAAGCTGGGGTGGAAACTAAGGTCATCGCGCCGCTGGAGGATTGCTAAACATGGATGCCGGACCAAAGCGCGCAGTCCGCGCCCTGCTTTTCGCGGATGTGAAAGGCTATTCCCAGTTTTCGGAACGGGATTGCATTCTCTTCCGCAAAATCCTGCATGAGTGCGTCGCCCGGGATGTCATCGCCCCCCATGCGGCCGCGATTCTCGCGAAGAACACCTGGGGAGACGCGCTGCACATTGTCCTCGACGGCCTTGCCGAGGCGGGTCGCCTTGCTCTCGACCTCCAGTGCTGGATGAAGCGCATGGACTGGGGCCGCGAGGGCCTCTCGCTCGTACCGCGGCTTCGCGTCTCGCTCCACGCCGGATTGGTGACGCGGCTCCCAAACGCCATTTCCGGCGGCTTCGACTACGTCGGGCGAAATACCTCGCGCGCCGCCCGCATAGAGCCAATCACGTACGAGGGGCAGGTCTTTGCCAGCGGCGCCTACGCCGCCCTCCTGGCCCTTGAAAACCCGCCTGACATCGTGCTTGACTATGTCGGAATCCGGCAGCTCCCCAAGGGGGCTGGCGCCATCCCCGTTTTTCTTCTTTCCGGCAAATCGCAAAGAACCTGCAACACCCCATGAAACGCACTGTCAGGCGGACTGTCGCCGCAATGTTGCCATGCTGGATCGCCGGCGGATTGCTCGCAATCGTCGGCACCCGGCTCGTCCCGCTTCTTGAAAACACCGTTACCGCGCGGCTGCAGTGGTCTAGCGGCGGCTCCTTCATTGCCCTTTGCGCTTTCCTCGCGCTCCTATTCGCCGCAAACCTGCTTTCATCCGCGGGTTTTTCCCTTCTCGGATTCCTGCAGGAGCGCATCTCCTCGCAATGGGTGGAAGATCGGATGGGCAGCCTCGTCCGGCGTCTGCTCTTCGCGCGCCCAGGTTTTCTGGCGGAACGCGATCCGGTGGAAATCGTCGCCCGTATTACCCGCGACGCCGACGATGAAGCCCGGTTTCAGGCCTCCTGCTGGGCGTTCGTTCCGATCATTGCGCTACAAATGGCCATGGCTCTCGAAATGATGTTTTTCGGATCACCCCACTTTTGGGAAACTCTCGAATTGCGTCACCAGCCTGGTGACTGGCGGCTTGCCGTACTTATGATGGTCTTGTCGCCACTTCATTTGCTGACGCTTGCGTTCAACCGTCGGATAATGGCGGCAAACCAGCGCTTTGCGGAAGCCGGCGAACGTGAAACGGCCACTTTGGCAGAAATCATCCGTGGCGTTCAAGACCTCCGGTCCACTGGCGCATTCCCTTTCGGTCTGTCCCGCGTCGATGCGGCCATGTCCGAGGCAAGAACCCGACGCCTGAGATTCTGGCGGGTCGTTCTCGTTCTGCAGAATCTTCCCCCCGCCATCGCAGGTTTCGCCCACATGGCACTGCTCGGCACCGCCGCCTGGCTCATACTCTCCCGGGGAACGCTCTCATATCCCGACTACATTGGCTTTGCGGGTCTTTGCGGATTTTTCAACGCAGCCGTCAACAGAACTGTGGAACTCGTCCGCGAAGGGCTGGAGGCGGCGCCGGCGCGGCGACGCCTCCGCGAGTTCGACTCGCTTGCAAATGTCTTCGGCACGGAGAGGGGTAAAACGGCGGACAGTTCCGCGCCCGCCTCCCTCCAGTTCTGCGGCATCTCGTTTGCCGCCCCTGACGGGACTGAAATCCTGCACGGGGTCGATCTGGAGCTTGGGCCAGGCGAGCATGTTGCCCTTGTCGGGCCATCCGGTGCGGGGAAGTCCACGTTGTTGAAAGCCTCGATGCGCCACATCGAACCATCGTCAGGATCCGTCTTCTTCGCAGGCGTCCCCCTTTCTGACTGGAACCATCCGGCCCTGGCCCGCCGAATTGCATACGTGTCGCAAAAACCATTTTTGTTCGACGGCACAATCCGCGACAACATCCTGATGGGCCGTGACTGTAGCCGGGGCGATGAAGATGTCCTCGCGCTCGCGGAAGATGTCGGACTCCTTGACGATCTACGGCTCAAGGCCGAAACCCCGGCCAAAGCCCTTGATTTTCAGGTTGGTCCGGAAGGACGGGCGCTTTCGGGAGGGCAGTCTGCGAAAATCGCTCTCGCCCGGGCGCTCGCCGGAAATCCCGATGTCCTCCTACTGGACGAGGTGACGGCCTCGCTCGACGAACTCTCACAGGAGCGCATCGCGCACCTGTTGGCTACGAAGTGCCGCGGAAAGACAATCCTGTCCGTCAGCCACCGTCTTCCCACAGTGCGCGGCATGGACCGAATCGTCGTCATGGATGGAGGCAGAATCGTCCAGGACGGCACCTGGAACGAGCTTGCAAGCAGTCCCGGCCTCTTCGCCGAACTCGTCGCCCGCGAGACAGGCGTGACGCATCAGCCGCCATCGCTGGCGGAAGGGCGGCCGTCCCCGTCGGCGGAATTGTCCGGGCCGTCCGTTATTCGCGCCCTCTCGCTGTCCCCGGTCCTCGCCGACCTCGACTCCGCCCAGCTTGCCCGCCTTGCGGCAAACGCCGGCTCCGCCAAGGTCCCCGCCGGCGGCTTCCTTTTCCGCAGGGGCGACGCAGGCGATGCGCTTTTCGTCGTCGCTTCAGGCCGCATTGAAATCAACGGCTGCCAATACGGCCCGGGATACGCCTTCGGTGAAATTGCCCTCTTTGGAGGCCTTCGCCGCACGGCGGACGTTCTCGCCGTCGAAGACGCGTCCTTCATCATACTTCGCCGCGACGACGTCCTCGCCGTCTGCCGGGAGACCCCCGACATCGCCATCCGCCTCCTCAGCTCGCTGGCCAGGATCGCAGCGAAGGCGTGATTGCGGATATGCCTGCGCGGCGGAAGCTGCTGGAACAACCCACAGTTCTGCCGCTTCGCTTTTCGCGACAGGTTCAATCGCGGCATCCGCCGCAGGGACCGCGGGTTCCGCTTCCTGGCCATCAAGGATTCAGGACACCCCCTGACCATTCGTGCTGGAGGTTATTCCTCTTCCTCGGTTTCATCGTCGGTTACATCAAAATCCATAACAATGTTTCCCGCCTTGTCCATGTAAGTCATATGTCGCAATTCGCCAAATACTGAATATCGCATTTGAACTGTCGAATAAAAGATACCGTCACCAACATCGACATTTGCCGGCTTTCGATCTGTCCCATAACATGATGTTGCAATTTTATTGCCTCGATCATCGTATTTGTATCTATACTTATGCACATTGTAGATGTCCGCGATAGGGTTTCCTCCTATTCCAAACATCGACACACTCACGATTCTTCCCTGTCCATCATACTTAACTCGTTTTTCGGCAACACCCTCGGAATTAGAAATGGGATTTCCATCGACGCCTCTATATGTTTCATTTGTCATATTGCCGTTCTCGTCAAAACTCCATAGTACTTTGGCAATTCCGTCGCATAGTGTTAACTTTCCTTCTGAGGCATAATAAGATTTTTCCGTCATATTGCCAAGATTGTCATAGTCGAAACGTCTGATTGAAACGCCATCGGCGTCCAATACCGCTTCCCCGTTGGCATCAAAATAAGACTCCTCGATCTTCATTCCGCTATCATTATAGCCAAACCTTTTTTCCGTGATTTTCCTGTTGTTAGGTCTTGGTTTTCCGTCTGTTCCAAAACAAATAATGTTTTGAACATTCTTTCTCTCATCCAATTTGACTTTGAGCATTGCATATCCACCTGCAATAAGAACGGGTTCTTTCTTTTCGTCAAAATAACGTATAGTCAGCACGTCCCCGTCAAATCCGGCTTGCGCCTCGATGCGTTTTTCCGCAAAGCCCTCCTTGTTGGCAATAGGTTTCCCATCTTTGTCATAGTATGAGATTCTTTTTATGTTCTTCGAGCCATGTTCATATTCACAACGCTCTTCGACTACGCCTTGGTTTGGAATCATTCCTTCAAGAAGGCCATTGAAAGTTACATTGGTAACATTACGTAACGAATCATAATGCCTGACAATAGATGAGACCCCCATTTTATTAGATGCAGGACCTCCATGCGAGTCAAGATAATGCACTTCTGTCACATTGCTTAACTTATCGGTTTTATGTTTGATTGAACAATATCCTTCTTTTATGAAAGTGGGATGTCCACTTTCGTCAAGAAACGATATTGTTTCTATATCGTAGTTTTCGTCATAGTGGAGATGAATCGAGGCATATCCGTCCGCGCAAAGACAAGGATTGTCGGCAATATCTTCGAAATGGCAATCGATGAGATTACCAAAGGAATCATAGGAGTACAGGCAGGAAGACCAACCATCATCTCCTACAACCGGCGTTTTCTCGCCTAAAAAGGTGATTTGCCGCAACGATGAACCTTCATATTTATAACTGCAACCGGCAATACCATGTTGATTGGCGTGGGAAATAAACGCATCTTTTCCCTTGTATAGATACCACTTCTCCACTTGTCGCCCTAGCATGTCGTGTTTATAGTAATATCCATAAACTCCATCGGCATTCCGCGTGGGAAGAAAAGACGGATCATAAAAAATCTGGTTGATTACGCGCCCTGCGGAGTCGCGTTGCACAGCGCATTGCATCGCACGGGATTTATTGCCTTCGCTTCCTTCGTAATCGATGCTCCGCTGGGTTTCGCCAGAGAAAAAACTGATTATTCCATTGACAGCGCCTTTATCGTCGTGGAATTCAACCCGTTTTTCCAGAACAGGTTCTTGTCCTTCGCCACTGTACAGACCATTCCGAATTTCGCGCAACTGCGAATTGACATACGAGAAATCCTGTATCTGAGGGCGATTTGGAAAACCTACATAGTCCAAATCGCATGGATATCCAGAGGCATTAGCCTGCACAACTCTTACCAAGCGCCTACGTAGTCCGACCACGTTCCAAATGCTCCGGCGTGCGGAATCGGCATGAGGGGACTTGTCATTAATTATCCCCCGAAATTCAAAGCGATAATGACGGTGTCGATGCTTCAGTTCGTCTTCCTTTAGCGGGAAGATTCCTTCGGGAAGCCCGTAGGAATCGACATAGTCGGCGAAGAAGCGCGTCACGGTACGGGTGCAGTCCCAGGCGATGTAGCCGCCGAGCGTGACAAACGATACCGCGAGGGCTGCGGCGAAGCTGCGCCAGCGGCGCCATGCGCGGAGGCGGCGCTCCTCGCGGCGCCAGAGCGCGTCTGGCCGGAGGCCCAGGATCTTGGCGACGATGTCGTTGAGGATTCGGCTTCTGGAGTGACTCGTGGCGTCAAGGCCTAGAAGCCCCTCCTCGCGGATTTTAGGACAGAAGGAGGTTTCCGCCGTCCCCGCCACTATTACCGGAATCACGCGGTCGGTCCGGTCCATCTCACAGAACCTCGCAACCTCTTCGTCGACCCAGTGCCGCCCCTCCGCGTTTGGCTTGGCGGAATTGGGCGAGCATACGACAATCAGGTAGCGGGACTGCTCCAGCTCTTGTCGGAGGTTGTTCTCCAAACGTCCCGCTCCCAGGTCGGTATCATCCCGGAATACGGGGTGGATCCGTTGCGGCAGGGGCTTCCCGACCTCCTTCCGCACGGCGGCGGGAAGGCGGTAGCGCTCCAGGGCGGTCTGAATCCACCTACCCCACTTCTCATCCTTGTGGCTGTAGCTCACAAAGGCGTAGTAGGTGTAGGACTCCAACGCCTTGATTTCATCCTCACTCATGGCTGAATCCTTTTGATGCGTTGCTTGTTGTGGCTTCATCAAATTATATCATTATGATGCAGGGATTTGCCAGACGCCAAAACGCGGCCGCCCGGAACGGCGGCCGCGCATTCATTGACGGTACCAATTGCCGTTGTCGAGGCGGTAGGCCGTCCCGTCCTGGTCGACCTTGTAGATGTTTCCATCCAGGGTGCGTCCGATTTCCGAGCCGTTCTGGCGGCCAGTCCATGAAACAATCCCTATGTCGCGCCCTGTGACGTATTGCTCGGATGTAACACCCTCAATACGGGCAAGCTTGCGGACATGCTCTTCGTCGCGCAGGTCTTGGGCCTTTGCATCGTTTTCCGCCTCTTTCACGCTGTCGCCGGGAGAATGGGTGCCGAAAAGGAATTGGATCATCATTTGAGTCTTTAGCATCTCGTCCGACGCTCCTGGCATACACGGCATGTTCATCGCGTTTAACAAGGGGTTGAACAAGCCTGTCGCGCTGAGGTTCTGGAAAAACTGGGACGGCGACACGGATGGGTCTCGAACCTGCCGATCCAAACTGTCGAGGCCGAATGCCGTAAGAGTGCCAGAGGATGGAGATGCCTGCGCGGAAGCCGTGGCAGGCGTCCATGAACCGAAAGAGGTCCAGAAGTCAGAACCGCCGAATGCCGGTGCCGCTGGTGGCGTCCAAGAACCGAAGGTGGTCCCAAAGCCCGAACCGCCGAGAGGGCCGCCGCAATTTGCGCCGCCGCCAACGATGGCATCTGGCCTTTTAGGGCCATTTTTAGGGCCATTTGCGCTAACTGGAGTCATAGTGGTTCCGCCTCTGGGATTGTCGGTGAGAACAAGCGCCGAGACTGTTCCAAGGTCGACGCCGGCGAAAACGGCATCGGGTTTTCGGCCGGAATAGACAACCTTGACATCCCAGAAGCGTTCCGACCGCCCGTTGATTCTGACTTTCAGCCTCTTCCCGGGAGCAATCATGGCATCGCCGAGAATATCCTCTTCCCAGTCCTCAACCTCCACGGGACTCGTGTAGACAGACAGGATCCCGCTTGCCGTGTCGTTGGCGATGATGAAGTCTTGGAACCCGGCGAAGGCGGAGGCGGTGACGAGGATCGATGTGGCCATTGCTGCAAAAGTGAACCTGTTCATGGTTTTCTCCTTGGTTGTGAACCGTTGTTGTCAAAGTCTTTCACGGACACGTGTCTCGTGGTCTTCACTTTAATTGGAGAACCCCAACGAAGAAATATGACACCCCCTTTTCCGAAGGGGTTGTTGACTTCGTCGTTTATCGTCGGTGGTCTTCGGGACAATATCAATCCGATTTACCGCCCTCGGTGATTTCATTCCCATTTTTGTCGTACTGCCTCATGTTTGAAAAGTTGCGATTTGAACCTTCGGGGAAAACAACGTGCGCGAAGCCGTTTACATCTTCGCAGGGATGTTCGTTGACGTCGTAATAGGAGATATCAACAAGGTCGCCGTCCTCGTTAAATATGCTGATTTGATGAAACGATCCTTTCTTTCCCGCGCAGCATGGATCCTCTTTTGTGCTCCAGTCCTCCTGCCTGCGCTTCTTGCGCGTGTTCCCCCCAGTAGGAAATCTCAGTGCGGGAGAAGCCTCCGGCATCTTCGGGAGAATCGAACCGAACGGCCACGATGTTCCCGTCTTGAAACGTCTGATCTCTGAACGCCCACCACCTGAGGGGATTCCATTTCGGGTTTCCTTTTCCGTCTTCCGTCAAGAAACGTTGTCCGTATCGTTTGCCCGCCGATTTGTTCACGAAGAATGCCGGAATAGCCGAATCCGTCGACGTCCCAGGAGTTTTTGGACGGGTCGTCGTAGCTTCGCGCGCTGTAAACCCCCTTGAGACGCCGGCGTTTCTCGCCGTATGTGAATTCCCTCCCCGTTCTAACGTATATCGTTTTCACCTCGGCGTCCGGTTCCGCGAGAAACGTCCACTGGGCCCGTCCGTCTGATCGTTCGACCCGTATTCCGATAACGCCGTGTTCGTCCGCTACCGGTCGATGGAATGCGTTGTGGAAGGCGAGTCTTTCAATGCGCCCCTTGGAATGACACGTCACGTCCAGGCCGAGAAGGCCCTCCTCGCGGATTTTCGGGCAGAGGGAGGTTTCCGCCGTCCCTTCGACTATGACGGGAATCACATGGTCGGCCCGGCCCAGTTCGCAAAACCGTTCGACCTCCTCGTTGACCCAGTGCCTGCCCTCCGCGTTTGGCTTGGCCGAGTTGGGCGAACAGACGACGATGAGGAAGCGCGACTGATCCAGCTCCTGGCGCAGGTTGTCGACCAGCTTCCCGGCCCGAGGTCGGTGGCGTCCCGGAATACGGGTTGGATCCGCGGCGGCAGGGGCTTTCCCGCCTCCTTGCGGACGGCCGCCGGAAGACGGTAGTTCTCCAGGGCGGCCTGAATCCACTTGGCCCACTTCTCGTCCCTGTGGCTGTAGCTGATGAAGGCGTAGTAGGTGTAGCCGTCGGCGCTCTGCGCCTTGGCGGTTTCCAAGTCCGGCACGTTTGTCGCGGGCGCCCTCTGGTTCGCCGCTCTTGCCGCCTTCAGCCTGTCGTAGAGTACTTCGAAGGAAGGATGTTCGCCCTCGCCATATTCATCCACTATTCTCATTGCATGTGGGGTGCAGGTGTTCATGACAATTATGTTGAAGATTCCCCGGTTGTCAATCTGACGTTTTTCCGTTCCAGGTCTCTTCCGTCTTCTGGGCGGCATTGGCTTCGATTTTCCCGAGGATGTCGGCGATTTCCTCCGAAGTGGCGCCGGCCTTGCGAAGAGTCTCTTCAAGTTTCCGTCTTTCGGCGGAATAGTCCGTGTTCTGGTTTCCGACGACGGTCGCCAGTTCCAACGTGATGGCCTGCAGCTGCTGCATCACGGCCTCCTGTTCTATGTCGAGCGAATCTTTGTCCGACGGCCAGGTCGTCGCAAGGCGCGGGATTGCGGTATATGTTGTCGCCTGCCTTTTGAATTCCTTCAAGACATTCGGCGAAACAGGTTGAAGCAGCTCAATGATTCCAAGCGCGAAGAACCGCGATTGCAGTTCCATCCACACCCTGTTTTTCTGCAGACAGGCCTTCTTGTCCTTGTCGCTCATGGAATTGTCCTGGCGCAAGTAGAAGGGGATGGTCTTGGGAAGCGTTTTCAGGTCTTCCTCGATTTCCATGCGGCTGGACTCGACAAGAGCGCGATAGACGGCCATGTCGAGCGGGGTGTCGGCCAACTTGGCAATCGCCTCTTCCGAAGGTCGCGTCTTGTCGAGGATGTCGAGCGCGTCGTTGAGTCGCTTTCGCAACAGGCGCGTGTCGGATTCCGCGCCCGATGAACTGCCAAGAGAAGCGATAGCGCCGTCCACGAACTCCATTCTCGCCTTCGCCGCGCATTGGTAGGCCGTGGCGAGGTTGCCGACGACGTGCAAGACTTCGTTTACAGTCTGCTCTTCCGCTCGTGTTGAGGGGAAGGTCTTCGGGGCGGCGGTGTCGTGGGTGAAAAGCGATGGCGCGCCTATGGCGAGCGTCGTAGCCGCGAAGGCGGCGGCAAGGGCGGCGGCAATTGCAAGCCCTGCAATCCAGACTGCCGGACGGCGATACCAGACGGGCTTGGCCGTCAGCCTCTTCACCAGGCGCGCCAGCGTGTCGTGGCGGTGTTCGGGCGAGGCGCCAACACCATTTTGAAAAGGCAGGACGCGAATGTCCTCCGGCAGCGTGTCCGCCGGCGGGAAGGAGAAGTCGCGCAGGAGAACGGGAAGGATGTTCTTTCCATTTGCAATGGCGCATGCGACTTCGCGGCGCATCCAGTCGTTTGTGTCGTCCCGTTCCGGGAATGTGTCGCCGTCGTGCGCCCGTTCCCACTCACTGCGCTTCTGCTCCCACGCGACGCACCTGTCCAGTGCGCCGGGGTTCAAAACCACTACGACATCCCTGCATTTCTCGATGGTGCGCAGGATGGCGTCGTCCCAGCGGCCATTGAGAAGCGTCTCGAAGTCATAGGCGACGCGATAGCCCATGCGAGTCAGCCGCTCGTAGAGATAGAGCGCCGTCATGTCGCCGCCATCGCGGCGGTAGGAAAGGAAAATATCGTATCGGGGAGGCTTTTGCATGGTGAGTTTTTAGGAAGCCGAAATGTGGAAAGCATTATACCACATATCAAATTACGAGGGGGATTGCAATCCAATTCGCCACTCGCGTCCTGTGCCGTGAACGGTTAGATCAATCGGCGTCGGGCAGCAAAACCCTGACCCTGAAGAAGTGGCTGCAGGCGTTCGTCGGGCCCCACGATCCGTCAAGGGTCTCCTTGCCGTCCACGATGTAGACCCGCTCCGCCCCGAGATCGGGCGACGGCAGAACGACCGGTTTCCCGTCGCGGATTTCAATCGTGGCATGGAAAAGATCCGAGGAATCCAACGGATCCGTTCCGGCGATCCAGTCCTGCCAGACATAGACGGGCGATCCATCCGGCCACGTCTTTCCGCTGCGATCCGTCCCCGGTGACTGCTCCTTGATCGCGTAGTCGTATGCGCCATCGTCGTAGTCTCCCCCGCCAGGGGCCGGCGGCATTCCCGTTTTCGCCTCGAGCCACCAGTTTGGAATGGTGATGTAGGATCCGTCCTGCACACGGGCGCTGGAATGGGCGACATGGCCGGCCTTCGGCACGGAGACCGTCCAGGTCTCCCCCGGCGCGAGCGGCGGAACCGTCACCTCGTACCCGTTGACGACATGAGTCGAGGTCGCGCAGGGTTTTGCCGTCGGGTTGGAAAAGAAAAGCTGGTCGAATTCGTCGAAAAGCGTTTCCAGCCGATGCATTGAAAGACCTCCCGCCAAAGGCTGCGCGGCCGTTTCGCGGGCGAGGGCCCAGGCATGGTTGCCGTCTGCCACGAATCCGTGCGTCTGCTCGGCGCCGCCCAGAAGCTGGCCGAGCAAGGGGATGCGCTGACCTGCCGCGTACGGTGCGCTGTCAAGCAGCGCTTCACCGTGCCGGAGTTTGCCGACAAGCGGACTTCCCTCGAAGTGGGCCGCCAGCGTCTCAAGCGCCGGGCGCGCCATGTTGCTGATCACCGTTACGCGTCCCACGCGGGAATCGCTGGTGCTGCCATCGCCGTTGTCGGCCACGATGCGCGCGCCGGCGGCGGCGAAAATGACCGATGCCTGGAGCTTGACGGTTCCAGGTGCGCCCCATCCGCCGTCCCCGCCAGTTCCGCCAACGTTCCCGTTTCCGCCGGCTCCACCTCTGCCGCCATTTCCGCCGGCGCCGCCTTGTCCGCCGGAATAGCCGCCGGAGCCAAAGCCCCCGTAGTATCCCGAACTGCCGGAGGCACCCGAAGAACCGGCTCCGCCGAGCTTGCCGTCAAGACCGGGCCGGCCAGTTGAACGCCCGCCCTGCGACACGTCGATTACGGCGTGCGGGCCGAGAATCAAGGCGCTGCGGGCCGCAAGGACAATCACGCCGCCGCCGTTGCC
>JAEEGL013825948.1_pt1 | contig 24240 bp, 20 predicted proteins | sample 9134231 | NCBI WGS metagenome assembly JAEEGL01 (sample SAMN16246548, study PRJNA631951) | gut metagenome | biome: gut microbiome; feature: rumen; material: fiber-attached | host: Bos | place: Iran: Karaj | collected 2018-10
CGACGTCCACGAAAATCTCGTGGTGGAAGCCGAGGTAGTTGTCGATATTGGCGGCCGCCGTTTTGCCCGCCGCAATGGCGCGGATGGCGGTGGCGGGTCCGGTGACGCAGTCGCCGCCGGAGAATATGCCGTCCTGACCCTTGCCGAAGGTGGCCATATCAGCCACAATGCGGCCCCATTTGGTTTCAATGCCGTGTGCGGCAAAGTGATCCGAATCAATTGCCTGACCGATGGCAACAACGATCACGTCGGCGTTGAGCCGCTGTTCGGGCGCATCGGCCTTCACGGGCGCCGGTCTGCCGCGCGAAATGTTGGAGATCATCTGCGGCTGGACCCACAGCGCTGTGGCTGTGCCCTGATCGTTCAGTTCAATGCGCACAGGCGCGGCAAGCTCCATCACTTCGCAGCCTTCGGCGATGGCGCCCTCCACCTCTTCGGGCAGGGCGGTCATGTCCTCTTTGCGGCGGCGGTAGACGCAGGTCACCGTTTTGGCACCCAGACGCATTGCGCTGCGCGTGCAGTCCATGGCGACGTTGCCGCCGCCGACAACGATGATGTTCTTGCCTGTGAAATCGGGCATCTCGTTGTCGCCGATGCCGCGCAGCAGCTGCACGGCGGAAATGACGCCCTTGCCGGTTTCGCCTTCGATATTGAGCTTGTTGTCGAAGTGTGCGCCGATGGCGATATACACGGCGTCAAAGTCCGCTTTGAGTTCGGCAAACGAAATGTCTGTGCCGATATCGACGTTCGTTTTCGCAGTGATGCCGGTTGAAAGGATGGAGGCAATTTCCGCGTCGAGCGTTTCGCGCGGCAGCCGGTAGCTCGGAATGCCGTAGCGCAGCATACCGCCGAGCTGTTTGCGTTTTTCAAACACTGTTACGCTGTGTCCCATGAGGGTCAGATAATATGCCGCGGAAAGACCGGACGGACCGCCGCCGATGATGGCGACTGTTTTGCCGGTGGGTGCGGCATTTGCCGGCACGGGTACGTCGCCGGCATTGTCCACTGCCATGCGTTTGAGACCGCGGATGTTGATTGCGTCGTCGATCAGACGGCGGCGGCAGTGCGATTCGCACGGATGCTCACAGATGAGAGCGCAGGCAGACGGGAACGGGTTGTCTTTGCGAATCAGGCGCACCGCATCCGCGTAGCGGCCGGCCTGCACCAGCGCGATATAGCCCGGAATGTCCACATGGGCGGGACATTGTGCCAGACACGGCACCGGCGCGTCAAAGTGGGCGGTGCAGTTGCCCTGCAGATGGGCTTCATAGTCGTCGCGGGTGGCGGCAAGCGAACGCAGCACAAGTTTTGCCGCTTCAAAGCCGATGGCGCAGTCTGCGGTCACAGTGATGACGCGGGCAGTTTTTTCAATGAGGTCCAGCGTGCTTTCGTCGGCGTCGCCGTTCAGTACACGCTCCAGCAAATTGTGCAGCTGGCCGAGGCCGATCCGGCAGGGGGTGCATTTGCCGCAGGAATGGCTGTGGCAAAGATTGACGAACGCGCTTGCCATATCCACCGGGCAAACGCCGACCGGGTTCGACTGGAGCCGGCGGGCCAGATCGCCATAGATCGCATCGATCGCACCCTGTGCACGCACCGGGGTCGGAATGGTTAATCTGCTCAAGAGAGTTCCTCCGTTTCTTCGTATAAACCCATGTTACACGATTTTTCTCCTATGACAAAAACGTCATATTCACAAGAATTATAGCATATTCGCGGCAGTTTGGGTAGGGATTTCGACAAAAAAGGAAAATGTTAGAAATGGCTAACTTATTCAGTCGACAGTTGACACTGACGCGCCGAAGGGTGTTTATACCGCTTATCTTACAGCTGTAAACACCAAATACCATTGGTTCAGCACAGAGAGCAATTCAATTACGTTCACGATCGGAAATCATTCCCACAATTGGCAATTGAATGAAACAACGGCTGCAACTTGTATTGCAACCGGCACAAAAACATTCACCTGCGCCTGCGGCGCAAGCTACACCGAAACCATTCCTGTCAACAGCAGCAACCACGTGAACAAAACGAATGTTGTCGCAACGGCGTCCACCTGTACCGTCAAGGGCTACACGGCCGGTGTCTACTGCAATGACTGTAAAAGATATATCAGCGGTCATGAAGCACAGCCGCTTGCCGCGCATATCCTGACCACGCAGAACGCGAAAGCCGCCACCTGCACCGCGGAAGGCTACACCGGCGACCAGGTCTGCACCGTCTGCAAACAGACAATCACCAAGGGCACAGCGATTGCAAAGAAAGCCCACACGTTGACCACGGTCAACCAAAAGAACGTAGGCTGCACCACGGCGGGCTACACCGGCGATCAATACTGCACAACCTGCAAGCGGACGATTACAAAGGGCAGCGCCGTCAACGCGCTCGGTCACACATCGCCGGACGGCAACGGCAACTGCACTCGCTGCGGTCAGCATATCAAAGATGTGACACCGTCGAACCCGCAGCCGAACCCGAACGCCTGCAAATACTGCGGCAAGGTACACACCGGTCCGTTCGGCTGGCTGATCAAGTTCTTCCACAGCATCCTCGCAATTTTCAAGCGCTGAACCGCATAAATAAACAAAACAACAGCACCTGCCCTGCGGCGGGTGCTGTTTCGTTGTGCCGGGCATAAGCCGGCGTTATGTCTGTTGATTCAGCTCTTCTTCAGCTTGCTTTCAAGAATCAGCTTCAGCGTGCTGAACGGTGCGGTCAGCTTTGCGATGATCTGCTCAAAGAATGCCTTGACCTTGGCGAAAAACGCCTTGATTTTGCCGAGCGGCGAATTGTCCGCCGGCGTGGTGGAAACAAACGGCACGCCGTTGACCTTGCACGATTCTTCGGCGTCGGAGCCGGCGGGCGCATAGACCGTCAGCCACTGATAGGCGGTCAGGCTTTCGTCGGAGGAGCCGAGATAGATCGTATCGATCCGACCTTCGGTGCTGTAGGGTGCATACAGGGCGTCAACCTTGTCGTAGATTTCCTGCTTTCTTTGCACGAATTTTTCGTCGTCAAAGCTGACGATTTCCACAATCTGGGCGGCCTTGGTATAGTTGGTGCCGAGCAGAGCGTTGACCTGTTTGATGCAGTACAGGATGCAGTCCTTAACAGTGGTATACTTCGTGCCGTAAACCGCGTTGAAGTCTTTGAGATACTCCGCTTTCGTCACATCGGTCGGCACTTTCTTGTAGATGGCATAGCCGGTCTCAAGATACAGCAGAATGTCCGCTTTGGCGCTGATTTCGGCGCACTTTGCTTCAAACGCGACCTGCTCGTCGATTGCGTCATCAATCGAGCTGTACGGTTTTGCGTCTTTGCTGTAGCCGGCAACAGGAATTTGGGCAAAGATCTGCAGTTCCGGATTGGGGATCGTCAACGATTCGCAATACCTGGCGTTGATCGCTTCGCTGCCGAGCTTTTGCAACGACAACGGCAAACGGATCGTACGGGGGCAAAAACTGTCAAATTCGCCGTCGGGGATCTCGGTGATGCCTTCTTCGATGACGATCGTTTTCACATAATCGAACCGGGTGCGCGCTGCGTCGCCTGCCGACATGTTCTCCGCGAGTTTGTCCCAAACGGCGCTGATCTGCCAACCGATGCAATCGAGCTTACTGATCGAGCTGATCTCGCCGTCTTCGTCGTATTCGATTTCTTCCTCGTCCACGATGGGGCCGTTGCCGCTGATGGTCAGCACGCCGCCCTCGGTCAGCGCCCATTTCGCGTTGACGCCGTCGCCGCCGCTGGCAATCACAGGATCGTCCGCCGCAAACGCGGTGGGCAGCAGCGACAGCACAAGCAGCAGAGACAGCAGCAAAGCAAGCAGTTTGTTGGTCTTTTTCATTTGTTTGTACCTCCTTGGGTTTCTTTGCTTCGATTATAGCATATTTTACGGAAAATGGAATCCCAAAACGGAAATTTTTTTCTTCGGAAAAAGAAAAGCCGCAGACCCGAAACAGGTCTGCGGTATTAGGATTACTGTTGACTGTCGACTGCCGACTGTTGGCTTTCTCCGACATGCACGATCAGCGTGTGATACACGTGGACGTACGACAGCGCAGATACGATGACGGAGACGACCTCCGCAATCGGGAACGCCCACCAGACGTTGTCGACCACACCCGTCTTTGACAAAAAGTACGCTGTGGGCAACAGCACGATGAGTTGCCGCGCAAACGAAACGATCATGGAATACCAGCTGCGCCCGACCGCCTGGAACACCGAACCCATGGCGATGCAGAAGCCGGCGGGCATAAAGCAAAGGCTAATTCGCCGCAGCGCGGGTACGCCGATCGCCATCATGTCGTCCGACGCATCGAACAGCTTGAGCATCGTTTCGGGCATGATCCACATCAGCACGGTGCCGAACAGCATAATGCTGCAGGCGAGCACCATGGCAAAGCGCACGGTGTGGGTCATCCGCTTGCGGTTGCCGGCGCCGTAGTTGAAGGCGATGATGGGAATGGTGCCGTTGTTGAGCCCGAAGACCGGCATAAAGACAAAGCTTTGCAGCTTGAAATAGGCGCCGAAGACAGCCACGGCTGTGAACGAAAACGCACGCAGAATGCGGTTGAGAAAGTAGTTCATGATAGAGCCGATAGCGACCATGATGATGGACGGCACGCCGATCTTATAGATTTCGCCGATGATCCGGCCGCTCGGACGAAAGCCCTTCCAATGCAGGCGCACCTCTTTGTTGAAACGGTGGTTGAGCACAAGCCCTGTCAAAAACGCGCAGAACTGACCGATCACCGTCGCGATGGCGGCGCCCTTGGTTTCCAGCCGCGGGAACGGACCGATGCCGAGAATCAGCAACGGGTCAAGAATCATGTTGATGATGGCGCCTATGAGCTGGGTCGTCATGGAAAGGGTTGTTTTGCCGGTGGACTGCATCAGCCGCTCCACCGTGACCTGACCGAACAGACCGAGCGACAGACCCGCCACAATCGTCAGATAATCCACGCCGTATTGATAGACCAGCAGCGACGCCGGGTTGTCCTGAGTCGGATTTGCCTGGCGATGGAAGAACAGGGGAGACACAAACAGCCCGATCAGCAAAAATACCGCTGCGCTGCACAGCGCAAGGAACATGCCGTTGACAGCCACCTTGTTGGCGCGGTCGTTCTGCTTTGCACCCAGCGCACGGGAAATCAGCGCGTTGATACCGACGCCGGTGCCCGTGGCAACGCCGATCATCAGATTCTGAATGGGGAACGCGAGCGACACGGCGGTCAGCGCCTCTTCGCACACACGCGACACCCAGATGCTGTCTACCACGTTATACAGCGCCTGCATCAGCATTGACAGCATCATCGGCAGACTCATGGTAAGAATTAGCCGTCCGATCGGCATATAGCCCATTTTATTCTCTTTTTGCATACTGTCGCCTCCTCATGAGAAAAACCTTGGATATTATACCATAGATTTCCGATTTGAACTAGACAGATCCATGATTTTATTGTAGATTTTGACGGAGATTTCCCGGTTCCTTTTGTGCAAAAAAACGGGAAACCGGGCGAAGATTCACAAAAAAATTCACCCGGTTTCGGCAAATCCTTACGAAAAGGGCGGAAAGGGGAAAAAGACTTTTCTTCCCGGACGGTTTGTGGTATAATTTGAGGGTATTCATTCTGGCTTTACGGAGGTATTTTGCATGAAAAAGATGAAAAGACTGCTTGCCGTTTTGCTGTCTGTGCTGATGCTGCTCAGCGCCGTGCAGCTGTTTTCCGCTGCCAAAACGGGCGATCAGACCGTGCAGTCCGCGCTGCCGTTCTATACGATGAGCGATCTTCATATCTTCCCCGACAGCGAGCAGGGCAGCCGCACCCGGGACTGGCTGGATATCTGCCGGCTCGACGGCAAGATGTTCAACGAATCGGAAACGATCATCCGCACCGCGCTCAAAACGGCGGCGGTGAACGCCAAAAAGCAGGGTGTCAAGTATCTGCTTCTGCCGGGCGATCTGACGAAGGATGCGGAGCTCATTTCGCATCAGACGCTCGCAAAGCTGCTGGAAAACTTTGAAAAAGAGAGCGGCGCCGAAGTGTTCGTGATTGACGGCAACCACGATATCAACACGTCGAACGGCTTCACGTTTAAAAACGACAAAAAAGAGCCGACGCCGCCCATCACGTATGAACAGTTCTTCGACGTCTATCAGAACCTCGGCTACGACCACGCCGTGGCGCCCAAGGGCTGGACCGGTCCCGATTACCGTTATGCGCCGAACAAGGAGCAAAAGCCCGGCGGTCTGTCGTATGTGGCGGATCTCGACGATGACTTCCGTCTGATCGTGGTGGATTCGTGCAAATACTCGTTTGGCGAGCCCGAACCGGAGGAGACCACGGGCGCCATCGGTCCCGAACTGATGCAGTGGATCCATGCGTGGGCAGATCAGTGCAAACAGGACGGACGCACGCCGTTTCTGATGATCCACCATTCGCTCGCGCCGCATATGGAGGTGGAGCCGTCCATCACCTATGCGTTTGTGCTCGACGACTATATGGACGCGGCGGAACAGCTCGCATCCTGGGGCATTCACTATGCGTTTACCGGTCATCTGCATATCACCGACACCGCCTGCGTGGTCAACGATGAAGGCGACACGCTCTATGATTTCCAGACAGATTCGCTCACGGGCTTCCCGAATGCCTACCGTGAAAACAAGCTGACGCGCTACAAGAGCGGCAAAACGATGATGGAGTCCACGTCGGTGGATTTCGACGCCGTGGAGAAGATGAAGTTCGACGGCGTGACCTATGACAACCACACCTATAAGTATCATTCCTTCGATCTGTGCTTCGGTGGCGGACTGTCCGACAGCGGTCGTGCCAACACCACGTCGTTCCTGCTGGGCATTGTCAAGCACTACCTTGGCGATATGCTTGCCGAGATGCAGACGGCGGACGGCGGTCTGCTCGGCTATCTGCAGACAAAGTTCAACCTTGATCTGCGGGGAATTCTGGAAGGCTTCCTCAAGCCCTATATCGGCGACGGGATCAAAGTCGGCAAGACCACCGTCTTCAATATGGACAATATCATGTGGTTCATCGAGGACCTGCTCGATCAGGTGGACGAGCTGTATATCAAGAATCCGCAAAAGCTCTATGACGTGATCGAAGACGTGCTGAACAAGCTGATGGCGCTTCAGGTGTCTGAAAAGCCCTGCACAAAATTCATCGGCAACTATGGCTTCGGCGACAAAACCAAGCCCGGCACGCTGAACGAGCTGGTGCTGTCTGCGCTGGTCTACTGGTTCAACGGCAACGAAGACCCGACTGACGACGCCTTTTTGCAGGACGCACTCTATCAGTTCTCCGACGGCGACACGTTTACCCGCCTGTTCAATCTGGTGCTGGATGTGGCGCTGCATGACCTTGTGGAGGACGCGATCCTCGCAAAGCTTGAGATCCGGGTCAACAAGCTACTCAAAGACAGCTTCTTCAACCGCCAGCTCGGCAAGGGACTCAACGTGCTGCTGTGGAACGTTCTGCGCGGCGATTTCAGCTATCTCAACCTTGTGAAGATTGTCTTCGCGCTGGAGGTGCTGCCCTACAGCAGTCTGTATGACGTGCTCGACCAGCTGCTGCTGTCGAAATACGTCACTCCGTCGTTCCTGCAGGGACTCGGTCAGTTTGTGGCGTTTGTGCTGCACGACTTTACCCACGACGAAAACCCGGTGTTCAAGGGTGACTCCGCCGCGGCGTATACGTCCGATCAGAGCGACGTGGAGGTGTCGCAGAAAAACTACCGCAGCCCGACCATGGTCAGCGTGACAATGGGTGACGACAGCGCAAGAGAAGCGACTGTCAGCTGGTTCTCCAAATCGACCGTTTCGGGCGACATCGAAATCTATGAAGCCGAAACGATGCCGCGGTTTACCGGCAAGCCCACGAAGAGCGCAACGTTCTCGATCAGCAAAACGAGCGAGACCGTGGAACGCCAGTTCCCGGGCATCGACCTCGACGTGTTCGGTCTGTTCTGGTACGCATTCAGAATGAACCGCCACACCGTGCTTCTCAAGAACCTCAACCCCGGCAAGACCTACTATTTCCGCGTGGGCGATCCCGTGCACGGCTGGTGGAGCCCGATCGGTTCCCTGACGACCGCCGACGGCGGCAAGGACGTGACGTTCCTGCATATGGCGGACCCGCAGTGCCACAACGAGCGGCAGTACCGCGAAGGCTGGGCAGTCACGCTGGACGCTGCGTTCAAGCAGTATCCGGATACCGACTTCATCGTCAGCACCGGCGATCTGGTCGACCACGGCAACAACAATAAGCAGTGGCAGGGCATGTTTGACACGGGCGCAAAGCAGCTTTTGCACACCTATCTGATGCCTGCGACCGGCAACCATGAGGGCAAGGGCAATTTTGCCACCGCGAACTACTTTGTACTGCCGAATCAGCCGCAGCAGGACACCGAGACCGGCGTGTACTATTCCTTTGATTACAACAACGTCCATTTTGCCGTGCTCAACAGCGAAGCGCTGGGTGACAACAACGCGCTGACGGACGAACAGATCTCCTGGCTACGCGGCGATATCAAGAAAAGCGCCGCCGACTGGAACTTTGTGATGATCCACAAGGCGCCCTATTCTCAGGGCTCGCACTACAAGGACAAGGACGTCTGCGCCATTCGCGACCAGCTCAGCGGTCTGATGCCCGAACTCGGCATCGACATGGTGTTTGAAGGTCACGACCACGTCTATATGCGCACCGCGTCGCTCAAGGACAACCAGATCGCGCCGACCGAGATCGTCTATCTGGAAAGAGACGGCGATATCTATCCCACACAGTCCATGCCGACCGGCACGACCTATGTGATCTCCGGCACGGCGGGCGTGAAGACCTATCAGGAAAACGACAGCAGCAAGGTGCTCGAATATATGCCGAAGCCCGAATGCTCCATGGGTCTTGACACGCCGATGTTTACGGCGGTCGAAATCAAAGACAAGGTGCTGTATCTCAACGCCTACACCGTCAAAGACGGCGAAACGATCAAGGTTGACTCCATGGCGATTCAAAAAGACAAATCACAGGGTCAGCAGATTGATTACACGCCCGAGGTGGAGGATCAGATCAACACGAGCAAGTTTATCACGTTTATGCAGACGCTCTTTGAAAAGCTGCAGACTGTGGCAAAGGTGGTCTGCAACCTGATCAAGATCTACATCCTGCGCGTGAAGCTCTGAGCGCAATAGAATCAACCAACGGGACTGTGCCGCGGCGCAGTCCCGGTTTTATTTGTGTCCGTTCATTCACAGTTTCTTTCCAAAAAATTCCACGCTGCGCCACCGAAAAGCCATCATTGCCTGCTAGGATAAAACTGGAGGAGGTGGTATGATGACAAAGAAACAACAACGCAACAAAAAGCCGTTGTCCGGCCGGATGCTGGGTGTGGTTTCCGCGTTCGATCTTGCGGCAATCGTTGTGTCTACCGGTCTGTTCCTGTGTCTGGGCGATAACCCGCTGCAACCGCTTTATGTGGCAGCAGCGGCGATCCTGGGCTATTTCGGCTGGACGCTCTGTGTGATGGCGCTGTTTTCGCGCACACGGCGGCAAAACCGGGTAATGCTGGCGGTCAATCTGCTGGGTCTGCTGCTGCTTGCGGCGATCGTGGTGTTCGTCGTTGCTGTTCTGTATGGTCTTGCTTCGTTTATGTGAAAGCAACGCCTATAAATTGTATAGGATATACAAGCTGTACCGCCGAAAAGCAATCATTTCCTGCTAAGATGAACATGGAGAAGATGACAGTTATGAAAAGGAAAAAACAAAACATGGAAAAAGCATTATCCGCCCGGGTGCTGGGCGTGGTTTCCGCGCTGGATCTTGCAGCCATCGTTGTGCCGCTTTGCGTCTGTTTGCTGTGGGGCTATCTGCTGATCCCGCTGTGTGTGACGGGTGCTTATTTCGTCTTTTATTTTGGCTGGACGCTCTGTGTCTTGGAGCTGTTTTCGCGCAAGCAGTGGCAAAACCGGGTGCTGCTGGCTGTCAATCTGCTGAATTTGCTGATTCTGATTCTGCTTGCAGTGCTTGGAATTGCCTTTTGGTATGGGATCGGAATGTCGATGTAAAAACCTACAAATTGTATAGGATATACAAAAAGAGACCGGTTAGCGCCTGCTTTTTTCTACGGCGGCACAGCCGGTTTTCTATTGATTATCGGTGCGTTCTGTGATATACTACAAAAAAGGTAGGAATACCGGATAAATGAAGGAAACGGAGTGATCCTTATGCGAATGATCTATGCGGACAACGCCGCCACCACAGCCGTGAGTGCGCACGTGCTGGAAGCGATGCTCCCGTATTATACCGAACAGTACGGCAATCCGTCGAGCCTGTATGCCTTTGGGCAGACCGCACACCGCGCCATCACCAAAGCGCGCACACAGGTGGCGGCGGCGCTCGGCGCGACAGAACGCGAAATCTATTTTACGTCCGGCGGTTCGGAAGCGGACAACTGGGCGATCAAGGGCGCCGCGGCGCTGGGCAAACAAAAGGGCAAGACCCACATCATCACCACCACGATTGAGCACCACGCCGTTTTGCACACGCTCGACGCGCTGAAAAAAGAGGGCTTCACGGTCACCTATCTGCCGGTGTATGACAACGGCATCTGCCGTGTGGAGGATGTTGCCGCCGCAATTACAGACGAGACGTGCCTCGTGACAGTTATGTATGCCAACAACGAGATCGGCACCATCCAGCCCATCGCTGAAATCGGTGCACTGTGCCGCAAAAAGGGCGTGCTGTTCCACACCGACGCGGTGCAGGCGGTCGGGCATATTCCGGTGAACGTACAGCGCGATCAGATTGACCTGCTCTCGCTCTCCGGACATAAGCTGCATGCGCCCAAGGGCGTGGGTGCGCTCTATTGCCGCAAGGGTATCCGGCTACCGAATCTGATTGAAGGCGGCGCACAGGAAAGCGGGCGCCGTGCCGGTACGGAAAACGTTCCGGGCATCGTCGGACTCGGTGTTGCCATCACGGACGCGATGGCGGCGATGGACGAAAACGCAAAAAAACTCGCCGTACTGCGCGACAAATTACTCGACGGGGCGCTGCAGATCTCTCACAGCCGCGTCACTGGCGACCGGACACACCGGCTCCCGGGGCACTGCAGCCTTTGCTTTGAAGGCGTGGAGGGGGAAAGCCTGCTGCTGCTGCTCGACGCCAAGGGTGTGTGCGGTTCCAGCGGTTCGGCGTGCACCTCCGGGTCGCTCGACCCGAGCCACGTTTTGCTTGCCATCGGACTGCCGCACGAGGTGGCGCACGGCTCGCTGCGTCTGACATTGTCTGACGACACAACGCCGGAGGAGATCGACTATATTTTGTCGGTGCTGCCGCCGATCATCGACCGTCTGCGCGGCATGTCGCCGCTGTGGGAACACATTCTGGAAGCGGAAGCACAAGGCAAAAAGCTGTATTGAGAAAAGGAGTGACAGGGTATGCAATATTCGCAAAAAGTGATGGAGCATTTCACCAATCCGCACAATGTGGGCAAAATTGAAGACGCCGACGGTGTGGGTGAAATCGGCAACGCCAAATGCGGCGATATCATGAAAATGTATCTCAAAATCGAAAACGATATCATTGTGGACGTGAAGTTCAACACCTACGGCTGTGCGTCGGCGATTGCGACGAGCTCCATGGCGACCGATCTGATCAAGGGTCAGCCGGTGAGTGAGGCGCTCAAGCTGACCAACAAGGCGGTTGTGGAGGCGCTGGACGGGCTGCCCCCGGTCAAGATTCACTGCTCGGTGCTTGCGGAGCAGGCGATTAAAGCGGCACTGGCGGACTACTACACGAAGCAGGGGATTGACCCGGCAAGCAAGGGTATTGTGATCAAGGATGACGACGAGATCGACGCCTGCAGCGTGTGAGGTTAGCGGTCATCAATCAGCAAGCAGTTAGCAGCAGGGCGACCATCGGTCGCCCGCTTTTTTCTTTTCCGCAGCGGCAGCAGACAGGTTGACCGTTTTTCTGTTGTGCCGTCCACGGCAAGCAGCCCGCGAAACAGCCGCCAGCCTTCAACCAAGACGGCCGTTTTTCTCTCTTTAGTAGAGAGAAAAAGTCGGCAGAAAAAAGAGAGAATCTGGATACGGCAAAAGCAGAAACGCCGTCCGACGCCTACGGCGCGGAAAGCGGCGTTTCATTTTGCCTACCGGAACAGCCAGCCTCATCCCACAGTGCCGAAAAGTCGGCATTGCGGTGATGGGTACCGAGAGATATCGAGAATAATGTTCAAAGGAAAGCGCAGATTCACTTTCCTTTTTTGTTTCCGCTGCAATGCCTTGCATGGAAAGGAAGTTGAGGGTGTCGATTTCAGTAGATGTTGAAAGCTCTAAAACTTAAGCAACTGCCAAGGATCACAGATTTGTACCAAACAGCACCCAGGCATTGCGAAAATGCGTGACAGAGGAGGGAACACCTGCGGGATCCGCAGCGTTCTGTGCGGGACAACGTTATCCATTGTGCAATGCCGCACAGCGGCAATGCGGGATGAACTGATCTGACATGGTAGGCAAAATGAAACGCCGCTTTTCCGTAGCGTAGCGAAGGAACGGCGTTTCTATTTTTGCCGTATGCGAAGCTTTCTTTCTTTTTACCGCCGACTTTTTCTTTCTTTCTTGAAAGAAAGAAAAACGGCTGTCTTGGTTGAAAACTGGCGGCTGTTTTGCGGCAGCACTCGCCGTGGACAGCACAACAGAAAAGCGGGCACCCTGCCTGCTGTCGCCACGCCCATGGATTGGTAATTGGCAGCGGTTGCCCTGCTGCCAACAAGGTTTGAGTTGAAAGAAAAACGGTCGTCTTGGTTGAAGACTGACGGCTGTTTTGCGGCAGCACTCGCCGTGGACAGCACAACAGAAAAGCGGGCAAGTCATCCTTTGTCGATGCTGAAATAATTGGGGATTGGCAGCGGTTGCCCCGCTGCCAACAAGGTTGAGTTGAAAGAAAAACGGCTGTCTTGGTTGAAGACTGGCGGCTGTTTTGCGGCAGCACTCGCCGTGGACAGCACAACAGAAAGGCGTGAACCCTGACCGCTGACAGCTCATCGCAAACAAAAAGCGCCGCGCGTCGCGCGGCGTCTTTTTTATCTGTTACCATACATCTTCCGATAATAATCGGCATACTCGCCGCTTTTGACGTGTTCCCACCAGTCACGGTGCGTCAGATACCAGTCCACCGTTTTTTTGAGTCCTGTGTCAAAATCCGTTTCCGGATACCAGCCGAGAGCGTTCTTGATCTTCGTCGGGTCAATCGCGTAGCGCATGTCGTGTCCCGGACGGTCCTTGACATAAACAATGGCGCTTTCATCTTTGCCGAGCAGGCGCAGGACGGTTTTGACAACGTCGAGGTTCGTCCGCTCGTTGTGTCCGCCGATGTTGTAGATTTCTCCGGGCGTGCCGTGCTGCAGAATCAGATCAATCGCTTTGCAGTGATCCTCCACATACAGCCAGTCGCGCACGTTTTTGCCTTCGCCGTAGACCGGCAGAGGCTTGCCCTCCAGCGCGTTGGTGATCATCAGCGGAATCAGCTTTTCCGGGAAGTGGTACGGTCCGTAGTTGTTGGAGCAGCGGCTGATGGTGACCGCCGCGCCGTAGGTGCGGTGATAGGCCATAACCAGAAGATCCGCGCCTGCCTTGCTGGCGGAGTAGGGCGAGGAGGTGTGAATCGGCGTGTCCTCGGTGAAGAACTGGTCCGGACGGTCCAGCGGCAGATCGCCGTAGACCTCGTCTGTGGACACCTGATGGAAGCGGACGTTGCCGTGGGCACGGCAGGCATCCAGCAGCACCTGCGTGCCGAGGATGTTCGTTTTTAAAAAGATCTCCGGCGTGTCGATGGAACGGTCCACGTGCGACTCTGCGGCAAAGTTGACCACGGCGTCGATCGGCGTTTCGTCAAAGAGGGCAGCGATTGTTTTGCGGTCGGTGATGTCTGCCTTGACAAAGCGGAAGCGTTCGTTTTCCAGCGCGGGCGCAAGCGTTTCCAGATTGCCGGCATAGGTGAGCGCGTCCAGCCCGATGAGCTGGAGCGCCGGGTGCTTTTCGAGCATATAGTAAACAAAGTTGGAGCCGATGAAGCCGGCGGCGCCGGTGACAAGCAGCGTTTTCATAAGCAACCTCACGTTCTTTTCTTAAATTTTGTGCCGCAGTGCGGGCAGGTGATTTCAATTTTGCCGCGGTTCTTCGGCACACGCAGCGTCTTTTTGCAGGTCGGGCACGCGTAATAGCGGTGGTCTTTGTCCTGCGCGTGCTGCGCTATAACGGACAGCTTTTGCCGGATCGGGTCCCACACGCGCAAAAAGCGGTCGTTTTCCGCGCGGCGCTTTTCCACGTTGCGCGACAGCACGCGAAGCAGCGCAAGCACCATCGGCAAAAGCCCGATCAGACGGTAGTAGCGCACCGACAGAAACGACAGAACCAGCGTGATCAGACAGCCGAGCAGCATCAGCGCCACGGTGAGCTGATCGATGCCGTAACGGTCAGCCAGCAGGGCGCGCAGTTTTTGTTGGAAATTGTTCATGGCAAGGCTCCTTTGCGAATAGAAAATATAACAAACATTATTTTTTTAAATGTAGATTCAACACAATTGGCAATATTTCTGTGCCGTCCAAATCAAATGAAAGTCTATCCGGATTAAATGTTGGATTCAATTTGTGGATCAATCTATGGTGATTTGGACAGATGATAATAATGTTGCTTGCATCGTTGTTTTGACTTTTAGAAAAATATTCAATATGATGTGCTTCACAAATATTTATGTCAAAGCCAGAAAAAGGGTTTTCTCCACAAATTTGACAACATCCACGATATAGTTTTTTTAAATTGTTAATGATCTGGTTATCAAGGGAGCGCCTTTTTCCTATGCTTATAATCCGTTCCCATTTTGCGTTAGGGTCGGTAGAATTAATTATTTGCTCTATTTCTTCTTCACCTAGTTTTTCTGTGTCGAGAGAAAGACTAGTTTTCTCTTCAATGAGTTGTGTCAAAGTCTTTCCTGCAGAGTGGTCATCAATTAGTGCTTTTAACTCCTCGACATATTCAGAATAAGAGGTGATATCCGTTAATGTTTTCATTGCGGTTCGTCCAGGATGAGGCCACTCACCTTTTTGAAACCATTCTATTCTTCGAATATTATTGTAATAATCCCAAGTATTGTCAGTAAATTCATAATCCGATTTTACAATGCCACAACCGATTATAAAATGTAAGCCTTTTTTGGCAAAAACAATGTCCCCGGGTTTCATTTCATTAGCAAATTGCCAAGTTGCATGGGCATCATTTTTATAAGACAATGAAGGATTGTAAACCGCCTTCATTGCTATCTTTATTTTTTCTTTGCTAGAATAATTGTTCAGATCACCGATCTCATCCCAACCGATTGCAATGATTCCTTCGGAACAGCATCGATCCCAAATGGAGGCGTTTTTACCCGGTGAATATAGCCAAAACCTAACATCGTTTAGAGGATCATTAGTCTTTCTGATTATCTGCATAGTTTACCATCTTTCTGCTATTCCGCGCTGCGCACAATGCATGAGAAAATACCCAAAAGGCAAATCATGTTTACAGGATAATTCATGCGCCGATAGGCGCATTTCATAGACGAGACAAAGCTCTGTTTCATCTATTATATAATGCTTTTTCATAAAACGCAACTAAAATTTCCGGAGCTTCTTGATTTCTTTCGGTGTTTGTACTATAATGGCGCAAATGGTTGTAAGGGGGTTTTCCCGTGCAGGTAGTCAAGAAATATTTTAAGCGCTATTTTGTGGACGCCATGAGCGCAATGGCGCTTGGTCTGTTTGCGTCACTGATTGTCGGGCTGATCATCAGCCAGCTGGCAAAGATCCCGCATCTCGGGTTTCTGAGTCAGTTCACCGAAGTGCTGGCGGCGTCTTCCCCGGTTGTCGGCGGCGCCATCGGCGCGGCGATCGCCTACGGGCTGAAGGCAAAACCGCTGGTCATCTTTTCGTGCATCGCCGTCGGCGCCTACGGCTATAGCCTGGGCGGTCCGGTGGGCGCGTTTGCTGCCGCCGTGGTCGGCAGTGAGCTCGGTTCGCTGATTGCCGGCAAGACCAAGCTGGATATTGTGCTCACGCCGATCGTCACCATTGTGACCGGCGGTCTGTGCGGCATGTTTGTCGGTCCGTATCTTTCAAAATTCATGTCGTGGCTCGGCGAAGTGATCAACGCCGCAACCACGCTGCATCCGTTCCCGATGGGCATCACGGTGGCGTCGCTGGTCGGTCTTGCGCTGACCGCCCCAATCAGCTCGGCGGCAATCTGCATCATGCTCGGGCTCGACGGCATCGCTGCCGGCGCGGCGGCGGTCGGCTGTGCGGCGCAGATGGTCGGGTTTGCCGTGACAAGCTTCCGCGCCAACGGCGTGGGCGGACTGCTGTCGCAGGGCATCGGCACCAGCATGCTGCAGTTCGGCAACATCATGAAGCGCCCGCAGATTCTGCTGGCGCCCACGCTTGCCGGCGCGATTCTCGGACCGATTTCCACCTGCGTGTTCCAAATGACCAACACCCCCACCGGCGCCGGTATGGGCACAAGCGGTCTGGTCGGTCAGTTCGGCGCGTGGAGCGCCATGCATGCATCGTTCGGCGGCGGCAAAACGATCGGTCTGATCGTGCTGATGCATATCGTTGCGCCGGCGATACTGGCGCTGGGGTTCCACCTGATCTTTAAAAAGCTCGGACTGGTCAAGGACGAATATCTCAAGTTGGAACAGCCGAAATAAGGAGCGCCCCATGAATGTCTATGATTTTGACGAAACCATTTACGACGGTGAAAGCTCCATTGAGTTTATTTTGCTCTATCTGAAAAAGGACCCGACGATCGTCCGCTTTTTGCCGAGTATTGCTAAGCTGATGAAACAGTATAACCGCGGCGAGGCGCGGTTTGAAGATTTTGCCGAAAACTACGCGCCGAAGCTTCAGGCATATTTTGCGCATAACAAGGTGGACGTGGCATCGCTGGTGTCCGGCTTCTGGGACAAGCGGATGCACAAGATCAAGCCGTTCTATCTGCAGCAGCAACGGGCGGACGACGTGATCATCACCGCGTCGCCGTATTTCATGATGGACGACGTCTGCCGCCGGCTCGGCGTGCGCCATCTGATTGCAACCGATTTCGACATTGCATCGGGGGAGGTGCGCGCTGCCTGCTTCCGCGAGCGTAAGGTGGATCTGTTCCGCGCGGCGTTTCCCGACGGTGAGATTGACGACTTCTATACCGACTCCGTCAACGATGCGTGTCTGTTCCCGCTGGCAAAGCGTGCCTTTATGGTGAAGGGCAATGAGATCCGGCAGGTCAAATGATCTGTGCGATATAAAAAAATAAACCGTCCGCCGGACGGTTTATTTTTGTTGCTTATTCGGTTGTTTCAGCTGCCGTGTCACCTTGCTTTGCCTGAATCAAGGTGCGCAGGATGCCCATCACCATATTGATGAGGGAAAGGATCATTTTGAAATCGACCTTTGATTGGATTTTGTCCAGCTTAAGCGAAAACTTATCCATGCACTCGCCTCCTATGGTAGAATCATACAATACTATTTTAACAGAAACCCAGCAGAATGTGTGAACAATTCGTGAAAAATATACAAAAAAGAATCGGGAAGCTGCCAAAAAAGAGGCGTTCTTTTCTTCCCGGGTACCGGACAACGGTTTTAACGGGCACAGAAAAACCGCAGGGCTTTCCCTGCGGTTTTGTGTTGCGTTTCCTTATGCGGCGTAGGACAGGCGATCGCCGTGCGTTGCGTACATATCGTAGCAGCAGACATACTTCACTTTGAACAGATAGTGCATCACGTTCAGTGCGGTGATCCACAGACCGCCGATGAAGGAGTGGCACACGCAGGTGCAGCGGGGCTTGTATTCCTCGTGATAACCGGCCGCCGGCGTCACCGTGACGGTAACACCCTGTCTGAGATCGGTTACGGTAACCTTCTTGATCATGCCTTCATAAGTATCCGTGTTGGACACCTGAATGGTGTATTCGGTCTGATACGGCAGATACATGGTGATCTCGCCTTTGTCGTTGGTTTTGCCGGTTGCAGCTTTATAGCCGCCGGTCAGGTTGCCTTCCTCGTCGCGGGCTGCGCGCGTCTGGTCAAGCAGCTGACCGCTGGCGCTGAGCACCTGTACGCCCGCGTCTTTGACCGGGGTGCCGTAGGAATCCAGCACCGTCAAAGAAAGCGTGTATTCCTTGTTCCAACGGGTGAAGTAGGCATAGGCATGGATGGTGACGTATTCGTCGCCTTCTTTGCCGAACAGATCGATATAATCCGGCTGACCGGGGACCTGACCGAGCGTATCGTCGTTCGGCAGCGTCATGTTGTCGTTCCAGTCAAGCAGATATTTTGCATCCTCCGGATTGGCTGCCGGATCGATGCCGAGCTTCAGCGACCAGCCTGCGAACTTATAGAAATAGCGGGCGTCATCTTGGCGCTCCGGCACGGGCATTTCGGACAGATGGTCCTGATAGATGCAGCGCTCGGTGCTGATTTCGGAGCCGTCGAAGTTGTGATAGACGATCTCGTACTGCTTGCCGTATCTGTCAAACATCGGATAGACCTTCAGATCGCTCGTGACGTTGTCAAAGCTGCGGTCCCAGCATTTGAACTCATAGGTATAGAAGCTCTGCTCAGCGCCCTGGTTGTAGGTCGGCTTGATGCCGAGATCACGGATCTCTTTTTTGCTCAGACCTGCGACGGGATCTTGAGCAGCTTCGCCGGCATTGACCGGTACCGTTGTGAATACTTCGGGCGCGGGGCCGGAAGTGCTCTGTTCGCTCTTATAGAACGTGACGGTGTACGTGACCGGGTCGTCGTCTGCGGCAAAGCCGACGACGGAAAAGACCGACAGCGTCATCAGCACTGCCAGAAACAAGGCGATGGATTTCTTCATGTGTTTCATAAAATAACCTCCCTGATAGGTTGCTGTTGCTGCACCTGAAAGATACAGCCTCTGATACAGTTTTATGATACCTGTTTTTGTTGTAAATGTCAATGCTTTTTTGCGGGCACAGAAATAGAAAAAACACGGCCAAATCTGTTGATTTTGCCCGAAATACGGGAAAAATCGCAACATTGCCGCAACAGTCCGCGCATTTGCGGGCGCATGTTCACAAAAGTTTTTGATTTTTGCAATAGGTCTTTAAAAGCGCAAAAAGCTGTGTTATAATAAAACTCAAACAGGAAGGGGAGAGAGCGATGCAAGGAAAACTGCAGCAGGCGGGCGCACTGCTGACAAAGGTCAAAACCTACTGGAGCCGCCCGATGCCGGGTAGGTATATGCCGTTCCGCGAAATCGCCGCGTATGCGGGCGGCGGCATCGGCGCTTATTTTGTGATGTGTCTCGGTATGGCATGCATTCTCGGCATCGGCAACACGCTGGTGATGAGCACGCTCGGTGTGGCGCCGACCGATCTGTATATCATGTACGTTATTGCCGTGGTTGCCAGCATTCCGATGACCGGTCTGCGGGCGGATATCATCGACAACACGCGCAACAAGGCGGGCAAATACCGACCGTATATTGTGACGATGGGCGTTCCCACGGCGCTGCTTTGCGTGGCAATGGTCTGGTTCCCGTATCATCTGTTTGAGCGCTGGTTCCCGGACAGCATGCTGTTCGGCAAGCCGACCGCCTATGTGCTCAAATGCGCCGTGATTCTGGTCATCAATCTGTTCCTGCACTTCTTTTATTACTTCTTCTACGACGCGTATGAAAACCTGATCCACGTGCTGTCGCCCGATTCCCAGGAGCGTTCCGACGTGGCGTCGGTCAAGAGCGTGGTCTATTCCATGGCGCCGTCCATCGTCAATCTGGTGACGCCGCTGATCGCGTCGAACGTGTTCCATTCCAATGCCACGGATATCCGCGTCTATCGGCTGCTGTATCCGATTCTGTCCATCGTCGGTCTGCTGCTGTGCATCGTTGTTTACAGCAACACGCAGGAAAAAATCGTGCAGGCGCGCACCCACGTGGTGCAGATCAAGTTTACCGACGCGCTGCGTGCCGTGGCAAAGAACAAATACTTTTGGATTATATCGCTTGCCGGCTGGATCGGCTTTCTGGAAAACGCCTATACTAACATTCTGTATTGGCTGTATAACTACGGCGGCGCCTGTTCCGGCAATCTGTACGGCATCATCGTCACGATCTACGGCAACGCGTCGCTGTGGGGGATGCTGATCACGCCCTTTGCCATCCGCAAATGGGGCAAAAAGGCGGTGCTGATCGTCACGAACCTGTTCAACATTCTGTTCATTCTGCTGATGCTGCCCGCCACGCGGCAGATTGACGGCATGACGATCTGGCTGGTGCTCGGGTGTCTGTATATGAACGCCTTCGTGGGTTCGTTCTTTTTGATCCTCAACCCGGCGGTGCAGGCGGATATCCGCGACTATCAGCAGTATATCACCGGCGAGCGGATTGACGGTATGTTTTCCGCGGTTGGCACCATCGGGATCGTGATCACGCTGAGCACGTCCTCCATTTTGCCGATGATCTATGAAAAAGGCGGGCTGACCGCCGAAAACGCCGCGCGCGTCACAAGCAATCCCGCCATTTTGTCGCGGATGCTCGGCGACGGCAAAACGGTGGGCACCATTTTGCAAGAGCAGCTTCTGAGCGGACAGAACAACTATATCAACGCGAACTCCGCGCTGTATGATCCGAACGTGCTGCTGCGGCTGCTGCACGTGCTGATTCTGTTTTCCGCGTTCGGCGCGCTGCTCAACGTTGTGCCGTTTTTCTGGTATGATTTTTCGGAGCGCAAGCAAAAAAGCGTGATCCGCGTTTTGAAGATCCGCGCCATGTTTGAAGATTATCACAACGGGCTGATTCAGGACGACGCGCTGTGCGAAGCGGCGCAGATCATCCGCACCGCCCGTGCCCACGCCGAGGCGGAAGCCAGACCGCTTTCGCGCAAATCCTATCGCGGAATCAAAGACAAAGCCGCCCGCAAAGAAGCGAAGGCGGCGTTCAAAGCAGATAAAACGTTCAACGAAGAGATCGAAATCGGCAGATTCGTGTGTGAAGAGCTGAACAAGTTCGGCGCCGACAAGCTGCAGCTGCAGCTGCGGCAGAGCGAACAGATGGCGGCGCAGGGGCTTGCCGGCGTGGAGGCGCTGGACGCGCAGACGGTCCGCACAAGGTTCAAAGACGCAAAAACCATGCCGAAGGGCACCAAGACGGAAAAGAGCTGCGCAGTCTTTGCGTGGAACAGGCGCGCACGCTGAAAAGCGCACGCAAGGCATATGGCAAATACTTTGCCGGCAAGCAGCCGTTCGTGCAGCCGGACTTTGCCGTGCTGGAGGGATATTTTGCCGCGGAGGACGCCTGCGACGACCGGCTGAAGGAACTCTACGGCGCAAAACGCGACGCAAAGAAAGCCAAAGACCGCACGCAGCGTAAAACACTGCGCCGACAGATCAAGGAAACGCAGCAGCAGCGCAAGCAGGCGCGCGCAGACGCCAAGGCGGAAATGGACCGCCACGCCTTTTTTGCACGTGCGGCAAAGCCCGTGCTCGACGCCGAAAAGCTGCTGTCGCAGCGCGAAATGTATACGCATCTGGACGAGATCATGGCAAAGGCCGACGCCCTGGAAGCAGCAAAAGCGCTGACCGCTAACAGTTGACACCGAACAGCTGAAAAACCCCCACGCAATCGCGTGGGGGCTTTCTTATACGCCTGCAAGAATGTGCAGATTTCGGATGCTTGCGTCCGCAATGGCGTCGTTGACGGAATAGGCGTGCTTTTCCAGATCGCCGCAGATTGCCTTTGTCAGCGTCTGCGATTGCAGCGCTTCAATCACCATGCCCGCGATGTCTTCCATAATGAGATATTTTGTCTCGCATAAATCTTCGACGTTTTCGGTGGTGAGCAAAAACTCCAGCGGGTCGGCAAGACCCGAAAGCAGCGGCAGCGCGCGCAGGGCGCGGAACTGCCATTTATAATACGGCATGTAGGTGCGGTTGAGCAAAAACACCGTGTGCATGGCGGCTTTGACAAATTCCACCGCCGCCAGCTGTGCCGCGCCGGTCTCGCCGTGCTTCAGGCAGCGGTTGTAGTTATATTGTCCGCTCTGCGCCATGGTCAGCAGCTCGCCCGCCAGCTTTTTGCGGCGGATATCCTCAGGCAGCAGTGCGATTTTTTCACGGATGGCGCTGAACGCGCCGCAGTCGTCGCGGAATACTTCCCCGTTGGTTGCCTCTGCCAGATAGAATTCCGGAATGGTCAGCCACTGCTCGGCGGAAAGCCTGCCGTCCGCTGCGCCCACCTTCGACAAAAAGAAGTCGTCCATGCGCTGCACGCCGTGGCGGTTGCCGCCCACGGGGTTCATCAGACTGCGCCGGAAGCCCTCAAACTCCTTCGGCAGCCTGGCATAGGCGCGCTCAAGCAAAAATTCCGTCCGCCGGTCGATCACGTCTTCGCCCGGCAGGAACAGGCAGAAGCCCGGCTCAAAATCGTGGTCGGTGGAAACGTCGTCGTCATAGCCGAAGCACTCCGAACCGCTGCCGCACAACGCGATAGCGATCAGCTCCTCATAGGCGGCGAATTGATCGTGCAGCATCGGTCTGCCGTATTGTTCATAAAACGCTTTGGAAAGTTCAAGTCCCTTCATAGATCCTCCGTGCCGTTTCTTCCAGTTCCTGTTTGTCGGCAAAATAGCCGTAATAGCCAAACGTCGGCGCGCATTTTTCGCACACAAACGCATAGTAGCCGTCGTGCTTGAGCTTCGGGTCGTGCAGCAGCGCGAGCGCACGGTCGAGGCATCCGAGAATCTGCTCGTTGCCGTCCAGCAATCCGTCGCGTGCTTCCACGAGGTTAGCCAGATTCAGCAGCGTGATCGCCGCGTCGGCTATCCCGTCGTCGTCCGCGTCCATGATGGCAAAGGCCTTTTGATACAGCGCCTCGGCTTCGTCATATCTGCCGAGATCGACGAGCGAGAGCGCCATGTTGTTGTATAGCCCGGCCAGCCGGTTGTCGTCCGGGTTGAGCTGTGCCTCGTAGATCGCCTTTGCTTCTTCAAAATAGTGGAACCCTTCGGCCGCTTTGCCAAACGCCTTGTAAACTGTGCCGGCGTTGAGAAACGCCGTGGCGCCGGTGACATTTTGCTCCATGCCGAGCTCGTGCACAAGCTGCACCGTCCGTTCGGCAAAGTCCATCGCCTCTGTTTCTTTGCCCAGCTTGCGGCAAAGGCCCATCAGCTCGTTGTATACGGTATACAGTCCGCGTGTGTCGCCGCCTTCCTTCGCCTCCTGCGCCCAATGGCGCAGATGCCGTTCGGCGGCGTCATAGTCGTTTTTGCCGAGATAGCTGTCCAGCTTTTCAATCACGCGTCCGGTCGGGATGCGTGTGATCGCGGCCTCCTGCGACTGTGGATCGGTTTCGCAAAGCAGACAGCGCGGTTCGCTGTAATCCTCCTGTTTGATCGTATCCGCCATAGTCATCTCCCTTTCAAAGAATATATCCCTCTTATTATACCGCATTCCGGCTGAATTGCAAGCGTTGCAAGAAAAAGCCCGCGCACAAACGGTGCACGGGCATGCTTGTTCTTGTTATTCGGCGGCTTCCGTCTGCGCGTTCAGCACGCGGGAGACGACTTCGCTGTCGGTGACGACGTGGGAGAAGAAGAATTCTTCGCGCTCGCGGGAGTTGACCACGGTGACGGGCTTGATCTGGTTGAGCACCACGCCCTTTTGACGCAACGATTCGCGGTAGTCCCAATAGGTCTTGTCCTTGAGGATCAGCACCTCGGGGCGGTTCAGCATTCCCCAGCGGCGGTACTTCGCGTATTTTTCGTTGACGCCGTGCAGCTCTTCGTCCAGCGCGTCGATAAATTTCTGGCGGTCCTCTTCGCTCATGTTTTCGCCGTCTTTGACTTCGGCAAGCATCACATAGCGCGGCGGCTTTGTACCGAGATCGGGCCAAAAGCTGTGGCCGGTGAGGTTCAAACCCATCTTGCGTGCGCTTTCCTTGGCGGCAAAGTCGACCATTTGGGTGCTGCTCTTTTCGTTGGCAACGTTCATGCTCAGGTTTTGACGGTAGAGCAGCTCCACGCGCGGCGTGTTGTTGTACATTTTGGTGACGGTGTACACGTCGTAGGTGCGGTAGCGGTACAGACCGGAGAAGTTCGACACTATCATCTCATAGCTCTTGCCGACTTCGAGTTCGTCGATCAAAAGCGGCTTTTGCGTGGTGTCGGTTTCTTC
>JAEEGL014151751.1_pt1 | contig 24240 bp, 17 predicted proteins | sample 9134231 | NCBI WGS metagenome assembly JAEEGL01 (sample SAMN16246548, study PRJNA631951) | gut metagenome | biome: gut microbiome; feature: rumen; material: fiber-attached | host: Bos | place: Iran: Karaj | collected 2018-10
CGGCAGGATGCGCGGTCCGACGTTGCCGTCAGTAAAATTAGGAGAGTAATCGTAAAAATCGTCCCCGCCCAGCGAGAAATTCGGCATATGAGACGAGAGCGTGATTATGCATCCTTCGCGGTGCAGCTCCTGAACTACTCGGACAAGCTGCTCCATGTTCCCCTCGTAGCCGAAGAAACTTAAAGTATCGATACCGACAACAGCAGGATGCTTTCCGACTAGATTTTTGACATCAGATTCCGTTCCGTCGTGCTCTTTTATGGACACGCCGATGTGGCCCGCATTCTGGTGACCGAACATAAAGTCCCCGGAATAGGCCACATCCTCTATCTTGCCTATAAGGCTGTAAACGCCTGGAATACGGTCTTTTAACATTGTTACTTGTCCTTCTGAAAGTCTCCGAACGGATCGGAAACGTCTTCTATGTCACCGCCTAAGTTCTGAATAGCAGACATCATCTCGTAGAAAAGGTCACGCGTGATGTCCTTCTGGTGGCGGTTAATATAATTTTTAAGAAGCGGAACCGCACGGTCGTCGCCGTAGTCCGCGAAGCATATAACCGCATATATCTTGTTTGTCATGCCGCGAAAAGCAAGTCTCAAAGCATTATAGATGTCATCAGACTTCTTCTCCTTGCCGATATTCGTGAGCATAACAACAAGATCCTCACAAGGTCCCTCAAGCCCGTCATCCTTATGTTCCTCAAGCAAAGCAATAATGGCCTTGGAAGACTCCTCAGGGAATGACTCGATATACTCTGCAATGGAATCGGCAACAAAGCTGTGTGTCTTAGGATAGCTCATGAATCTGTTAAGAACATCGTCAACAAGGCTCGCATCACGTCTTCCCGCAAGAACCTTAAGGCTTGCCTTAACCTTCTGGAAATCCATCTCAAAAAGGACATCCTCGTCCTTAAGCTCCTCCTCCGTCCATGCGGAGTCCTTTACCATGTGACGCGCATATTCCTCAACACGTGAGGCATCCTCAACCTTTACAAGAGCATTGATAACGCTCTGGGGCACGCCGCGGTCGAGTTCGGTGGCACAGAACTCAAGGATCTGTGTCAGCTCATCAAAAGAAAGCCCTGCGAAAAACTCATTCATCGACTTACCGCCAAGCTCTTCCCTGGGCTCGCTTTCCATCAGTATGCTCTGCTGCTCTGTCTCCTGCATGGCGACACGGTGGAGATACTGCTCGTAAGAGTAATCATCCTCTTCGGGCGGCTTCTCATCCATCTTATCGGCGAATTCATCTACCTTCTGCTCGAGGATCAAACCTGCAAGCTCATCATATTTTCTAAGGACATCGATTATGTTCTGATCCATTACTTTACCCTTTCCCGTAAAAAACAAGCTCCGCAGGTTAACCTGCGGAGCTGCCGTTTGTGGAGGTGCCACCCGGATTTGAACCGGGGAATAAAGGTTTTGCAGACCTTGGCCTTACCGCTTGGCTATGGCACCGCGTTCCTCATTCGTGCTTGCATATTATGCAAAAGCAAGGGTACTTTTGTCAAGTGCTCTTATTATATATAATAATAAAATGCACGGAATAAGGACGATCATCAAATGGGAGATATCTAGAGTATTCTCCAATTGGCAAAGAGCGGCTGCAGTATTCATCATACCCGCTGCCGTTATGATGGCCGCACTTAACATATTTCCTTATCTTATCAACTATATGAGCACAGGATCGGTTACACAAAAGCCAATCATAGTGGCTAATGCCCCTGATTCTTTCCTTGACTATCTTGATGAGACAGAAGGCAGCACCATCTATACATATGAATTCATGAGTGAAGACGAATTTATCACCTATTGGAAATCGGGAGATGCTGTAAAAGGAATAGAGAAAGGTGATATCACCGTTCTATTCTATAAAGATGATTCAACTATCTACATCGGCTGTAACGGCAACTCCGCTTTGTCGATGGAGCGTGCGGACAGTTTCAGAAGTGTTGTTCTCGACCCCTACTGTGACGATCTTGCCGATGATTCAGGTTCGATGCTCGAGATAAATACATTTAACCCCATAACGAAGATCCTCGATTACAGGACAGATGCCAATTATCAGGCCTCACGTGTAATCCCCGCCATGCTCGTGCTTCTCATCTACTACTGTGTCTATTCAATGATGAGCGATATGTTCGCATCGGAACGGGACCGCGGTTTCTACGACAAGCTTCTGATGACACCCGTCTCGCCCAAACACATAGTACTCGGAAAGATCATCTCATGCACCATACTCGTATCAGGAGCAACCTACATGACTTTCCTGTTCCTGTTCATATCATCATGGCTTAACCGGAGCAACAGTTCGACCTCGCTTATACCGTTCGGCCTTATGCTTTTGCCGGGTCAATTGCTTGCTGTCGCCATAGTTATACCGGTTACGGCTTTCTTATGTGCCACGATATGCCTTAGCATCATCTTCTCTATAAGAAGAATGAAGGATGTCATTATGAATCTTCAGATGCCGCTCATCTATCTTATGGCGGATCTTTTCTTCCAGATGTTCAGCGGCGATTCGGGCATACTTGAGTTCCTCATTCCCATACACGGAAGCATCGCACTTATAAAAGCGGTATTCCGGTCAAACTTCGTATCATGGCAGCTTGTATTTGTATTGATAGCAAGCATCTTACCTTCGATGCTGCTTTTGCACAGAACTTACGTCAAGGAGGGTTATATCTTTGATAAGCGTAAAAAACGTTCATAAGAGTTACACCAGAAACACCGAGACGATCAAGGGGGTAAGCTTTGAAGTACCCGACGGCGTCATCTTCGGTTTGTTAGGTCCTAACGGAGCCGGCAAGACGACACTCATGCAAATGATGTCCACATTATTAAGGCCCACATCCGGCGTCATTACTATCGACGGACTTAACGCACGCGATAATCTTCTTGAGATACACAGGCGTATCGGTTACTTAACAACGGAAGTAAGGCTTGATCCGATGTCAACTCCCGATAAGCTCTGGGACTTCTTTGCAGAGCTTTACGACATCCCGCTTAAAGAATCAATCTCCCGTAAGGAAGCTATCTTCTACAAGCTCGGTATCACGCCTTTCCGCAACAAGAAGATAATCGAGTTATCGACGGGAATGAAGCAGAAAGCATCCATCGCGATCAGCCTCATTCATAACCCTCCGGTAATAATCTTTGATGAGCCTACGAACGGACTTGATATCCTGACGTCAAAACAGGTTACCGATTACCTTCTCGAACTTAAAAATGAAGGCCACTCGATAATCCTGTCCACGCACATCTTCTCCGTTGCCGAGAGCCTGTGCGATGAGATAGCCATTCTCGTTGACGGCAGGATAGTTGCACAAGGGTCTGCCGAAGCATTATCGCAGCAGGCAGGAACAGACACCTTCGAGGAAGCATTCTTCAAGATATATGTGGAGAACCATGTTGAGGAGTAAAGGACAGACTATCACAAAGAACCTGTTCAAATTAGGGAACCGTGCAGGTACCCAGGTATGTCTTACGACTTTTATGCTTGCGTTAGGCTTTATCGGAACAGTTGGTATCGCGCTTTTCTCCGTTCTGCTCGGTGCATTTGGTTTTAATAAATACACCCATCCCAAGACAAAAGTCGTCATCGTTAACTCTCCGCAGTCTTACATTGAATATGAAGACAGATACATAGATACACAGGGGAATGTTTACCATGAGAATTGTGATGCACCCTATGACTTCCTCAGGATATCCGAGCTTCTTAAAGAACACAGAGCCGGCATAGCAGTAGTCTTCCCGGAGGACTTCGACCGGATCGTTGCTTCCGGACAGACAGCACAGGTCCTTATGTACTACAGGACCGACACGCTCGACTACAGGGACATGAGCACGAATTTCGCCGATATTTACCTTGAAAGCTACAAAAGTTATGTCGGTGCAAGATTCAACATCAATTACGAACCCGCCAACACATGGGATATCATAAGGGATGACATACCGACTGACGGCAATCTTCCCTGGGATGTTAGATTCTCAAAGCAGATGGCAAATACTTTCGTGCCCATCCTCATGTTTATAGCTATACTCTACACCGCTATGGCAATAGGCTCCGAGTCTATATCAGGACAAAAGGAGCGCGGCACTTTCTCACGCATTCTGTTAACCCCCGTCCCGCGAAAAGATCTTGTAATCGCATTCACACGAGGAGTGTTTACGAGCGCCTTCATACCGGCGGTGTTGATACTTGTTATAACATTCGCCATCCCCTACTACGCATATGGAAGCGGCGTTGCACCTGCTTTGATGCTCGCATTCAGCCTGACGCTTTTTATCGCTTCACTTACTGTAATGATTTCTATAATGAACGATACGGTTACTTCCGCACAGACCGCATTCCTTCCTATTTTCTTCATACTGATAAGCGTTGCGGTTACATGCATCAACGGTGACTCGGAGCACGAGGCGTTCTATTATTATCTTCCCGTCTATGGCCACTTCTACGGCTTAGGAGATGCATTTAACGGAGTCTCGAAGCTTCCCGCTGCCATCGTTTGTTCGATACTTACTGTTCTTTTAAGCATTCTCATGATGGCAGTATCGACCAAGCTTCTCACGCTTGAGAGATTTACTGTATCCATCGCAACTTCCGATGACGCCGGCAAGGCTCAGGAAGCTCCCGTCTCGAAGATCATTGACGGCATCATCTCTTTCTTTGATGTTATCTTCTATCCGCTTGTTATCCTGTCACTGTTCCAGCTCCTAGCGATGATACCTGTGGCAGTTGCATACACATCTGACCCGCTTTACTCCGACTTCATCGCAGATCTGCAGTATGTAAGCGGTATGAAGGATATCATCAGCAAGACTATGGATATCATCAACATCTTCATGAGCGATCCGAGATTCCTTGCTCTCATGAGCATAAGCTATATATTCATGATCGCTGCATTCATCATAAGAGCGAAGGGTTCTTCCAACTTAGGCCTCAAGCCTCAGAACGCGGGAAGAAACTATCTTAAAGGCATTCTGCTTGGTACGGCCATGATGAGCCTTGTCTTCGGTCTGCTCGTTATAACCGGAAGAGCACGCCCTACAGGCGTCGGGATCAAATCTGATGACATCTGGTTATTCCTGTTCTCGATCCTTATGTGGATACCTCAGGGCGCAGCGGAAGAAGTCATGTTCAGAGGCTTCATGATACCAAAGCTTAAGAAGACAGTCGGCAATGTGGCCGCAGTTATCATCTCATCGCTTTTGTTCTCCGCATTCCACAGCCTTAATGCAGGGTTCTCGGTGCTCGCACTTGTAAACATCTTCCTGATGGCGGTGCTTTTCGCGCTGATATATGAAGCAAGCGGTTCTCTTATCATCACATGTGCGGCACACACGATGTGGAACATGCTCCAGGGCAACATCTACGGATTGGCGGTCAGCGGCAACGCGAATATGCCCTCGCTCATCATTACGGATTACACGGGCAGCGCTTTCGGACCCGAGGGCACGGCGGAAGCAACTGCCGTTATCGGGCTGGCGTTACTGATTACTGTGATACTTATTCTGCGTAGAAGACATTCTTCCCCGAAGGCGTCGTAACACTCTCAAAAACGGTGTCGAAAGCCTGCGACAAAAGCTCCGCGGTAAGTTTGGAAGCTGTATTCCCGATGGTTCCGTTCTTCATGAGGACGAACTCGTCGCCGTAGGACGCCGCGAGATTTACATCATGCATGACTATAATGAAAGACTTACCCGCGTTCTTCACGAGCTTACGCGCTGTATCGAGAATGTGCTTGGAGTGAACGGGATCAAGGCTCGATGCGGGCTCATCCATGATAAACCACGACGCATCCTGGCAGATCGCGCGGGCCGCCATGCATCTTTGCTTCTCGCCTCCCGAGAGCGTATCGAACAACTGCCCCTGCTTGTCATTAAGTTCCATCAGCAAAAGAGCATCCTCTATATGCCGGCTGTCTTCCTCAGTCTCCCCCTGGAAGAACCTGGATTTGTCGTACCGGCCGAGCGCAACCATATCGCGCACGGTAAGCCCGGTCTCGCCGGAGATATCCTGAGGTATGTAAGACAGTTCTCCGCTTCCCGCGTAAAGATTTACAAGAGCTCTGATAATTGTAGTCTTGCCGCAGCCGTTCGGTCCCATCAGCATGGTGATCTTCCCCGCGCGAAAATCATGCGACACGTTGTCTAAGACTTTAACATCACCGAAGCTTACGCTTAAATTCCTGACCTCAAGATTCATGAGCTTATCTTCTCCTTTCCCCTTCTTAAACGGCTTCCCATGAGAAGGAAAAGGAAATAAGGTGCGCCTATAAGGCTCGTAACGGCACCTATGGCAAGCTCGCCCGGTGCAACTACAGTCTTACATACCGTATCGCACAGAACCATAAATACAGCGCCTGTCATGAAACTCAGGATAAGGCGTCTTCTCATTCTCGTTACCTTGAAGAAAGAGACGATATGGGGGATTATAAGTCCCACAAATCCGATAATTCCGGAATTGGCTACACAGAAAGCAAGAAGACACGAGCATGCTGCCAAAGTTATCGCCAGAGTGGTCTTCTGGTTAACGCCGAGTGTCAGTGCCGCTTCCTTGCCAAGCTTAAGTATATCCACCCTCGGAGCGATGAAGATCAGAACGGGCATCATGAGTGCGACTGCAACTGCGAGAAGTTCCGTCTTATCAGCGGTAGATGCGGAGAAGGTTCCCAGCATCCACATATAAACGCGCTCCATGTCATCCAAGTGAAGAGTCATCAATACAGTGATGAGAGCGCTCATTATAGATGAGATGGCGATACCCGCAAGAAGAGTCGAGGATGTATCGTAGTGACCGTTACGCGTTGCTATCGTGAACACCAAAAGCCATGTAACAACAGCGCCTATAACAGCACCGATATAAGCGCCTGTGAACGCGCCGAAGAAGATTATGCCGTTAAGACCGGTAACGATGGCAATAGCGGCACCCAGAGCCGCTCCCGAACTTATACCGAGTACAGAAGGATCCGCCATGGGATTTCTGAATACACCCTGCATAATGCATCCGACCGATGCAAGCGCGCCTCCGACCAAAGCCGCCGTTACTGTCCTCGGAATCCTGATTCTCCCGATGATAGTAACCGTGGTTTGGGCAAGTTCCCCGCTTCTTCCCGTTAAGTACTTGATGACATCACTTAATGATGTACCGGAACTTCCAAGACAACACGATACCGCCATCACTGCAAAAAGCATGATGGCGGCAACCGTGAACTTGATTATAAATCTGTCTGATGGCTTATCAGGCGCCCGCATGAGCAACAGCGTTAGCGTCTAATGCATACTCGTAAAGAGTTCTTACGGCATCAGCATTTCTCGGACCTACTCTCTCGAACAGGTTAGGATCAACAGAAAGGACTCTGTTGTTCTGTACTGCTGAAAGCTCAGAGTAAGGCTCGGTTACGAGGAAGTCATCATAGCCCCATGAAGGAACGAGAATGATGTCAGGATCTGCCTCGAGAAGCTGCTCTGTTGAATAGGACCATCCCTCAACATCAGCTGCAACATTTACGCATCCTGCAACCTCGATGATGTCGTTTATAAATGTATCGCCGCCGGCTGTGTAATCACCGTACTCACCGTAACCCATGCAGTAGTAAACCGTGATGTCATCACCTGCGATAGTCTCCTGTGCCTCATCGGCAACATCAGCGATCTGGTCACAAACATCCATAGCAAGTGCCTCGCCCTCATCGTGAAGACCGATAACATCTGCAACTGTCTGGATGTACATAGTAAGACCGTCAAGAGATGACTCATCCTTGATGATAACTACAGTAATGCCTGCATCTGTTAATGCGTTATATGCTTCTTCGCTGAAGATGGAAGATGCAAGTACAACATCAGGATCCAAAGAAACGATAAGCTCAGTATCGGGAAGGTCGATATTACCTACTTCCTGAACATCATATACAGCTTCCGGATAATCATCCCAGCTTGATCTTCCTATAAGTTTGTCCTCACCGCCCAGAGCATAAACAATCTCTGTAAGTGCGGGGGATACCGTTACGATAGTCTCGGGTTCCTCCTCGACTGTTACTACATTGCCGTAAGCATCTTCAAGCGTAAGAGGATATGAGAATGCCTCTTCGGTCTCAGATGCACCGGACTCTTCGGAATTCAAATCCGACTGTGCGCAGCCACTTATCATAGCCGCTGTTACTGTCATGCTTAAAACAGCTGCCAATAACCTTCTCTTCATGACAAAGTCCTCCTTATAATATTGTCAAAACGCGATATTATTCGCAATGAGTAAATTATAATATAATTATGGCTATGGTAAATAACAGATTTTTCAAAGTGTTGACCGCGATTATCGGATCAGCGGTAATAGCATCAATGACATGCGGATGTGAGGAAATCTTCGAGCTTATCGAAGAATCCGAACCTGAGACACAAGTTCCCGAAGATGTCGAACTTGAAGGTCCTTACGAAGTTGACCGCGTCGTCGACGGTGACACACTGATCGTCTATATCGACGGACAAAGAACACGTGTCAGGCTCATCGGCGTCAACACGCCCGAATCTGTCGCTGAAGATGAATCCAGAAATACCGAAGAAGGCGTTGCCGCCTCCGATTTTGTTAAAGAACTTATAGATGAGACCGGTTATGAAGTCTGGCTTGAATACGATAACGAGCGTTACGACCAATACGACAGAACGCTTGCCTATGTCTATATCGATTACGAAGGTGAACTCGTCATGCTCGAGAGGATACTTCTTGAAGACGGATACGCTCAGACCGTCCTGTACGGCACGAACGACCGCTACTACGAGGAATTCAGGGACTTGGAAGCTGATGCTTCCTGATTTACTCGGCCGCTTTCCTGTCTGAATGAGCCTTAAACGAATATCTGTAGATCTCTTCGCGGATCGGTGCGGGAAGTTCTGTTATTACTTCCTTTGACGGGCGCGCCGTGTAGAAACCCTGTATATAGTCGGTACCGAGAAGGATACATGTCTCAAGCTCTGATGATGTCTCGACACCCTCGGACAACACCTTAAAGTTATTCTCATGCGCGAACTTCACGATATCTTTTACGAAATGCTGTTTCTGCGGATTCTCTTCGATACCAGACAGCAGCATCCGGTCGATCTTAACGTAGTCAGGCATATATCTCAAAAGGTTAACAACATTGGAATATCCCGTGCCGTAGTCATCAACCGCACTTTGAATACCCAGTCTGCTATACTCTTCCTTAAGCTTGTTAAGTGTCTCGTCATCGAGCTCACTTCTCTCAGTTAATTCGATAACAACAGTATCCGACAGTGCCGTAAGAAGATTACTTATTACGATTCTGTCATTCTCATTTACGGTAATACCCGGAAGACTGTTGATAAAGACCTTCTTGCCTTCAAACCTCTTCATATCCTCCTTGACGATAGAGAGGATATTGAGGAATGTGTATGTCTCTATCTCTTCGAGCCTTCCAAGCTTGGTGGCATATTCGATAACCTCAAGAGGTGTTATCTCATAATCACATACCGGTCTCATCAGAGCCTCATATGCAAAGATGCTTCCATCCTTGGTATCAACGATAGGCTGGAAGTGATACTCGAATTTATTATTATCGAGAAGATCCTTAACGCGGTGCAGCATCACGGTCTCATCCTCAGTTGTTCCTGCCACAGGATGATTTCTGCGCTCGTTCATCTTGTTACCGTTCTTCTCGCTAACTGCTTCGTTAATAAGCCTCTCAATGTCGTCTGACGTCCTTACGCGCTCTGTGCTGTATCCGGACGTAAACTCGATATGCGTGCCGTTTCTCTCGTTATATACCCCGAGCGATTGACTCAAAGCCTTAATCGTCTTATCTATATACTCGTCAGCATGCTCTTCTTCATTCCTGATGATAACGAACTCGTCGTTTCCCAAACGGCCGCAGATGGAACCCGAAGCGCAGCAATTTCTCACGATTCTGCTGAAGTCCTTGATTATCTTGTCTCCGTTCTTACGTCCCGAAGCCTCGTTGATGGAACCCAGACCTACGATATCAACTGCAAGTATCGTGATGACCGGTCCTTCAAACTGAAGACTCGTGAGCTTCATCGTGTTCTCGACAAGTCCGTCGTAGTTATTAAGTCCTGTAAGAGGGTCCGTAAACCTTATCTCATCCATCGTGTGCTTCGTGTTAACGAACACGGTCTGACGCCTTAAAGCCTCGATACCGAGCATGATATACCTGAGCCAGAACATATAAGAAACATCCATTCCGGCCACCCTGTCGCCATAGCTTAGTGCCGCAAAGCCGAAACACGCCGAATCAAAGTGGACAGGCGTAAACAGGAATGCCCTCGGAGTATCACAATGCTCGTGCAGACAAGGCAGGATATCCTCCCTCATAAAAGGCTTGTAAAAGGAGATCTCGTTATCTTTGCCGCCGTTAAGGCAAGTCATGATCTCGTACATCTTATCCGTGTAATCGACGCGCTTATACTCGACGCCGCCTTCTCCCCAAGCCTGATTAAGACACAGGTGGAAACTGTCAAACTCCCCCAGGTAATCGAGATAAGACTCCACTACCTCAAGCGCACTCGTCAGATCTTCCTTCGCATACATGTCCTCAACAAGTCTGTTATCAACCGAGTAGAAAGACCGCGCGAAAAGATCCGTCCTCCACTTGTCTCTTAACATAACCTTGGGAACACAACTCTCACAGTGGCATCCGCATGATCCGCCGTGGAAGAAATCATACTCGGGAGTAAATCCCGGGACAGGATTGCCGTCTATGATATTAAGTATCGTTGAAGCGGCATAGCTGCCGAACTGATTAACAGGCAAAGGTATAGATGTAATCGGGCTGGGACTGGTCCTTCCCTGCTCAACCGAATCGTAACCTACTATCGCGATATCCTCAGGTACTTTAATACCGTGTGAAGTGAATGCTTCCGCTAGACCTATCGCCATATAGTCGTTAGCACAGGCAAAGGCCTCTGGCAGTTCCCAGTTATTGTTAATAAAATCATTAGCGATATCAAAGCCGCTGTTATACCAGAAGTCACCATAGAATACGCGGTTCTCCTTTATGGGAAGATCGTACTTCTTCATGGTATCGATATATGCCGATAGTCTTTGTCTTGAATGAGGATGCCACTGCTTACCCGTTATGAAAGCAATATCCTTGTACTTATGGTCATCTATGAGATGCTCCATAAGCTTGACGATAGCATCATAGTGGTTAAGCTTAATGGACTTAAAGTATTTACTGTCTGAATCCACGAACAGTACGGGACACTTCGCATTATCATGTAATTTGGTATCTATAAAATCAAGAACTCCCGGAGTCTGGATCGAGTCGCCCAATACGATTATGCCGTCGAACAAAGACTCATTAACAAGATCGAAGATAGTACTCTCGCCAATCTCTCTTACTTTTGTCTCCTGGAATTTCTGATACATCGCGAAGACACAAACATCACATTCAGCGTCAAAGGCCTGCTTCTCGAATCCTTCGATAAACTGTTTCTGATACTCTTCATCCGGCTGTCCGCAAAGGACCGCAAGGCGTCTTCGGTCATACTCTTTCATAACAACTTATTTTAACACTTTAAGCGGTTAAATGCACTCGATGACTATCCATCTGACACTGCCGACACCGTCGATACTCGACCCTACAACATTGTCGTAAACGACGCGGTATCTGTCAGATGCATACTGGTCGATCTCATAAAGAAGATATGAGTATCCCTCACCCGTATTAATCAGGAAAGCATCGTTATCATAGCGGCCTCTGAACATATCAAGTTCAGCCAAAGAACCGATGCCCATCTGACCTCTTATGTGATCTTCAGGAGAGAACTCACTCATGAACGGATCGATCCTGTTATCGATATGTACTTTCACATCATTGAAGGCAAGCCATGAACCTGTATCAAATGAATTAAAGATCTTCGTGTATCCCTGCTGCTTAATAAACTCAACAGCCTGCGGGTCGTAAGCCGCCATCTTCTCGATGTCGCTCATGGTACCCGTCGGAAGATACTTCGGGATATAAAGATAAGCTGTCACGCCGAGCATCAGTACACAAACAACACTTAATATCCTGTAGAACGAATCTGAAAGATCAACTGAAGGCATCTTCTTCACTTTAATAACCTCAGTACAGATCCACTTAAGAAGTGCCTCATACTGCTCTGGTGCGAACATAAGGTAAGCAACCGAATAGTAGACGATAAAACGCTTATAGACGCATGACATAATGAAGAACATGCAAAGAAGAGCAAGCTTTGTTATGGTCTTCTTCTCGAATTTCTTAACGCCGTCACCGCACATGAATCCGACAAACACAAGAAGGATCAGAACCATCTGTACGATGGAGAAGTGAGCGGGATTCCACTCATCGACCACTGCCCAGATATCGGTGGCACCTGACTGCTTAAGACCGAACAGATAGCTTCTTATTCCCATGGGATTTAAAAGAGAGAGGATAAATCCGGCAATCGCTCCCGAAGCTAGTATACCTGCATCCTTAAACTCTCTGTAAACCAAAGTGATGGCGATAAGCACAAGGTAAACGAGGAAAAACAACGGAAGAATTCCTCCCTGAAGCCAGCCTAAGAATAAGCAGCTTACGGCGAACACCGCTGCCTTTACGAGAGCTTTTCGATTGCTTAAGAATGTCGTGATGAGCAAGGTTACTGCAAAGATAGAAGTAACCGACGGACGTACGTTATAGTCGGGGTATCCTTCGAGCATCGGAGTGAAGATGACGACAGCCGCGATGATGAACGGATGCGCCTTGTCCTTAACGTAAGTGATCGCAGTAAAAGCTGCAGCATATATGAAAGCGGCACCTACGGCGATGACGCCCCAGAGCTTGAACATCTTGTACATGAAGCCCAGGATAAGATACCAGCCGCTCTCGTGAGCCGTAAAGACAAGGTTCTCGTGCCAGCTGTAGATCTCGTCCGTTATAAGCCTGCCCTGAGCGATATCATCAAGACCTATCTTGATCTGCATGCAGGTATCACCCACCATGCCGATCATCGAGGTTACACCTGAGAAGGGGCTGAACAGGAACAGTACCAGAAGGTAGAGGAACAAGGTCTTTGCCGTGAACCTGCTTTCTTTTCTTAGATTAAGTTCATTTACTTCACGCATTCTTGTCCGTATCCTTCATCTGTTTCTTCATAAGGTACATCTTGTCGTCTGCAAGGCGCAGTGCCTTCTCGACATCGTGTGCCACCATATCCATCTTCTCGTAGCCGTAGGCTATCTCGAGCTTGATATCGTACTGGGGATGAGCATCATTATACTCATCGATAAGCTTCGTAAACTTATTTCTGGCATTCTCGAAGACATTGGGATTATCGGCACCGTCAATGATAACGATGAACTCATCGCCGCCCGTCCTGTAGCAGTTGCCTGCCTCACCGAAGCTTGTCTCGATTATTCTTGCAGCGGCCTTGATGTGCTCATCGCCCGCTTTATGACCGTACTTATCGTTAACCTTCTTTAAGTTGTTAACGTCGAGCTGAATGACGATGCACTCACCTGTCGCACCTGTCTTAACACGCTCCTCGTATTCATTGAAGGCAGTTCTGTTCTGAAGACCTGTAAGAGAATCCGTGTGGGCGAGCTTGCCCATCTCAGCCGCCTCAGACTCATACTTTCTGTAGTAGATAAGAGAATACATCTCGTTAACACCCAAAAGGAAGATGAAGATCATAAGACCGATCCTGAAGAAGTATGCGGAATCAAGTCCGGGAATCCCAGTCATATAGCGGACAAGATCTATGAAGCCGCCTGTGGTTACCGCTGCAAAAGCGATGGTAACAGTTATCCTCGTTCCGGAAAGATTAAGCTTGCCTTCAACGGTTCTTATGATGCATAAGAATGAATAGATAACCGCAAGGATACACTCGATATGACTTAAGAACAGAAGGTCATGATATGTCGAGATCCCGAGTGATGAAAGCGCTATGTCAAAGGCGAGTGTCAGCACTGAAGAACCGATAATCGCATTCGCAAATATCTCCATCTTTCTTCCCGTCAAAAGGAAGATAAACAGAACAACAAGGGCCGGAAGAAGAATCAGACTTGCGTAGTTAACGAAGTGTATCGATACCGGAGTTCCGATAACGAGTCCGGTAATGATAGAACTGCTGCCGGTCCAGACACCCGCATCGAGTGCGAACAGACCCATGGCGGCAATCTCCTTGCCTGTATTCGTACTGTTCAGTATTGATAATCCGCCAAGGATCAGGCAGATACCAAGTATTGCTATAACAATCGAGATACTGAAAGGAAGCAGTGCTTCTCCCACTATCTCAAGTATATAAGCGGATTTCTCCTCAAGTCTTATGTTCTTGAAGTTTCCGTTCGAATCACCTATCGTCTCGGCCTCTATGGTTACCTCTGACTGTTCTCCTACAGAACTTAGATCGACCGCATGAGGATATGTTCCGTAATACTTACCGAAGATGTCTGCAGTCTGCGGACAGAAAGAATATATGAGTTCCCCGTCAACGTAAACATCAAAGTAAACATTCTTGGCGATAAAGCAGAGACTTCTGCCGTTAACCTGATCTGAAGCAAGTTGGCAGGACATACTTATCTTGTCACTGAACGAGTCATAAACGGCCGGTTTTTCTCCATCGGAGTTTGTCAAATACCAGTTGTCATCAATGGGTATGAAACTGTGGTCAACAACCCCCTCCGACGGGCTCATAAACCCGAGAAAACAGACGAATAAAAGAAAGATGGCGCACGAAGTTACGAGCGTCATAAACATGATCTTATTCTTTTTTGATTCCGTCCTTCTCATAAACATTTTATATTTTATTAAAAGGGTTAAATTATAACAAGTACCATGAACACATGAAGCCTCCGGGGTTGGAACCGGAGGCTTCACGCTAGGCAGGAAATTTCAAATGAATTGTATTCGCTTAATTAAAGTGCTGCAAAACCCTTCTCAAGGTCTGCGATGATGTCATCGATATGCTCTGTACCGATGGACAGACGGATCGTGCTCTGGTGGATGTTCTGATCCTCGAGTTCCTGCTCGGAAAGCTGTGAGTGAGTAGTTGTTGCAGGATGGATAACGAGCGACTTAACATCAGCTACGTTGGCAAGCAAAGAGAATATCTCCAAAGCATCAATAAACTTGTGAGCCTCAGCCTGACCTCCCTTAATATCAAATGTAAAGATGGATCCTCCTCCGTTCGGGAAATACTTCTTGTAAAGCTCATTCTGAGGGTGATCGGGAAGTGAAGGATGATTTACCTTTGCAACCTGGGGATGGTTAGACAGGAACTGCACCACCTTCTTTGTATTCTCGGCATGACGGTCGAGTCTCAAAGAAAGTGTCTCGATACCCTGAAGGAGAAGGAATGCATTGAAAGGAGAGATAGAAGCACCCTGGTCACGAAGAAGGATCGCTCTTATATATGTAACGAATGCGGCCGGTCCTACGACTTCTGCGAAAGAAACACCGTGGTAACTCGGATTAGGCTTAGCTATAGGCGCATACTTATCTGCATTCTTAAGCCAGTCGAACTTACCGGAATCTACGATAATGCCGCCCAATGTGGTGCCGTGGCCGCCAAGGAACTTTGTTGCGGAATGAACCACGATATCTGCACCGTGCTCGATCGGACGGATGAGATAAGGAGTTCCGAATGTGTTATCAATTACAAGAGGGATGTTATTGTCGTGTGCGATCTTAGAGAGTGCATCGATATCGGGGATATCACTGTTCGGGTTGCCAAGTGTCTCTAAGTAAAGAGCTTTAGTGTTAGGCTTGATTGCCGCCTTAACTTCATCAAGATTATGGATATCAACGAATGTGGTATCTATTCCGTAATTAGGAAGTGTGTGTGCAAGAAGATTGAAGCTTCCGCCGTAGATAGTCTTCTGAGCCACGATGTTATCGCCCTTCTGTGCGAGTGCCTCGATAGTATAAGTGATAGCAGCGGCACCGGATGCAACTGCAAGTGCGGCTACGCCTCCCTCGAGAGCTGCTACTCTCTTCTCAAGAACATCCTGTGTGGAGTTTGTAAGTCTTCCGTAGATGTTTCCGGGATCTGCAAGACCGAATCTTGCGGCAGCGTGTGCTGAGTTATGGAATACATAAGATGTTGTCTGGTAGATAGGTACCGCTCTTGAATCTGTTGCGGGATCTGCCTGCTCCTGTCCTACGTGAAGCTGAAGTGTCTCAAATCTATAATTGCTCATTTTCTTATTCTCCTTTGTGTTTGTTTGGGTTCTCGTTTTTGATGATTTGATTCTATTCCAAAAAAACAATTCCTACCAATACGGTGTGTTGATATTGTGTTATAGGATCAGCCTATAACAAATACAGCAGCCGCAAACGCAGCTGCTGTTAATGAAACTTTAAATTTAAATCCGGATCAGTCTTTCTTCTCTGAATCGTCTTTGTAAGCAACCATATCCGTATACGGATAGAAAGTTACTTCCTGACCGCAGAACATGCATTTTCCTTTAAGCGGTGTCTTTCTTGATTCCTGTATCGCTTTACCGCACTTAGGGCAGTTTACGATCAAAGGCTCGTAACTTTTCCTGAAGAACTTACTCGGATCAGCAAGAACAGTATCTATCTTATCGTAAAGAACGTCCTCGCTTATTCCGCTTGCCTTCAAAGCTTCCCACATCGCGCAGACAATCATCTCAAGTCTTTGCATCTGGCTTGCTGCCATTACAGCTTTCTCCGATGCACGCTGTGCAGCTGAGTCAGCCTGATAGAGCATTGAAGCATTTTCTACTGCCGGATTAAAATCATTTGATGCAGTCAGTCTCATAATATATCCCTCCCTTTTCTATTCTTTATCACTATAAACAAAAACTGTCCCGCATACAAGCGGGACAGTTTGGAATTAACAATTGAGACTATATTACTCACTTTTACGGAAGATCAGCCGTAGTTAAATGAGATTATCTGTACTTCATTTCCGGAGCCGTCGATCGTTCCGGAGAATGTCTGCGACTCCCCTCCTACTGTAACTCTGACAAGATAGTTAGTCGCCGCATCCGTTCTGTCTGAATAGTCTTCAATCCAGACGCTGTAAGCACCCGTAGCCGGAGATTCGAAGTAGATATTCTCTACCGGGTTATCCATAGTTCTGCCGCCAACATTAGCGTCAACATCAAGGTAACCTCCGCCGGCTTCACTGTTGCTGTAGCAGATCTCAGATCCGTCAGGTGTGCCTACATGCAGATCAAGGTCATCATCACTATCCCAAAGCATCGAGATCGTAATCTCACCTGTACCGGCTCCAAGCGAATTCAGAACATCATCAAGTTCGGATTCAGCAGGAACAGATTCGTCACCATCACTTCCGCCATAAACGAATGTGATGATATCCACCTGTGTGCCCGAGCCGTCGATCGTTCCTGTGAACGTCTGCGACTGATCGCCGACCGTAACTCTGACGATATAATCTGTCGGTCCGTCGGACCGGTCTGAATAGTCTACGATGAAGACTGTATACGTACCGGGTTCCGGATTAGTGAAATAGATATTCTCTATCGGATTATCCATTGTACGTCCGCCGACGTTGGCATCGACATCAAGTTCACCACCTTGGGCAGAGCGGTTACTGTAGGAGATCTCAGAGCCGTCAGGAGTGATCATATGAAGATCCAGATCGTCATCTGTACCCCAGAGCATCGATACTGTGATCTCACCTGTACCTGCATTGATATTATTCAGCTCAGACTCAAGTGTAGATTCACTTAATGAACCTCCTGTATAAGTGAATCCGGCTATCTCAAGTGTCGTCGTAGTTCCTTCGATAGTACCGGAATAGATCTGTGACTCACCGTTGATAGTAATCCTTACGAGGAAGTTAGTTGCACCGTTGGATCTGTCCTCATAATCGTTGACATAAATCCAATAGTCACCATTGACCGGACTTACAAAATAAACATTCTCGACAGGGTTATCCATCATGTTGGAAACAGTATTTGCATCAACATCAAGATATCCGTTCTGAGCCTCTCTGTTGCCATAGTAGATCTCAGATCCATCAGGTGTGAATACGTGCAGGTCAAGGTCGTCTTCGCTGTCCCACAGCATCGATATCGTGATATCACCATTTCCTGCATCAAGGGATGCGAGGATAGTGGACAGTGTGTCTTCATTGACCGGTCTGTCCCACTCGATGTAGAAGCCTCTGTGGTACTCGACATCGTCATACTCTGTAAAGCCCCACTGACCATAGTTATACAGGAATCCATAGTATCCGTAATCACTATAATTAGCAGGCTGATCCGGACAGACATCAGTGTATGTGACGGGCTCACCTGTTACCCAGTAATACTCACCACCAGGTGCGATAAGACCGATCCATCCGTAAGTATCAGGGAAGCTTCCAAGCAGGAAGTCTCTTTCCTCTGCACTATCGATAGTAACAAGATGTCCACCGTAGGACGCGGCAAAATCTCTTGCCTGCATCCATGTCATCTGTGTATCGATATAGGCATATGAATGACCTGTATAGAAAGTCTGGTTCATGTAGTAACTTGATACATACTCGGAATCATAGATAGAGATCTGTGTTCCGGTAGTATTGATAGTTCCTTCATAATACAGAACCTCACCGCCGATAGTGATCCTCAGATAGTAGTTGGTATCATATCCTTCGGTACGGTCGTTAAACTCTTCGACCCAGATACTGTACTCACCGCTTTGAGGCACGGCGAAATAGATATTCTCCATCGGTTCAAGCGTTCGCTCATTTCCTGCATTCGCATCGTGATCGAGCACACCGCCTCCGCCATAAGGAGCAGCATAGTGAACGTGGCTGCCGTCAGGAGTCAGTACATGCAGATCAAGGTCATCCCAGGAATCCCAGATGAGGGATACTGTGATCTCACCTGCACCGGAACCATACTCTACAATACGCTCTTCGAGTACTGTCTCAGAAAGAGTTACTGTGGTTTCTGAAGTCGTTCTGCTGAATGAAGAGCGGCTCGAAGATCCGCCATCATAATCGAACTCGATGATCATATTTTCTGAATCAGTAAGATCGATCTCGCCTTCGAATTCCTGAACATCGTCACCGATCTGAACGCGTACGATGTAGAACGTGGACATATCTTCTGTTCTGTCTCTGTAATCTCTTACATAGACTTCATAGTGACCGCTCATAGGCGACGGGAAATAGATATTCTCGACAGGGAAATCAGCAAGGTCATAAGAACTTGCATTCATGTCAATGTCAAGCGTTCCTCCGTCAGCTGTTCTGTTGGCATAATAGATGCGGTTCTGCTCAGGTGTGATCACATGAAGATCAAGATCATCATGTGTGCTCCATATCATTGATACGGTGATCTCACCCTGGCCTGCTTCAAGGATCTCTATCTGCTCTTCGAGCGTATCTGTCGTTACACTGACTTCATATTCGTCTTCTTCGATCGTCTGACCTACGATGACGCCTCTTGTGTTAGAGATGTCGACAGCTCCCGTAGGAGGGATCCACTCTACGATAGTACAGCTTACGGGATCTGGCACGATGTCTACTTCCGCGATAACCGGAGGAGTAAGCGCGCCGTCACCATACTTGTCAGATCTTGTTATCTGATAGCCTCCGACTGAATCGATGATGAACCACTCGGTAAAGCTTGTGCTATGGAATGTGATCCCAACTTCAGAAGCAGTCGAAGTATGAGTGGAGATCGATATAGCAGAACCTTCAGATATAATCCTTCCCTGCATATCGTCAGGATTGATAGTGATACTGTTGGTATTACTCATTACGAACGTACTACTCGTCGCACCTACATCAACAAGGATATTGGTGTTGTCAATCGTCGTCGAACCGGGCTTAGGCTCAGTCGAGATCTGGTACATACTTACAGGCTGTCCGTTGAATGTGGAAGTATCTGTACCGGGGATTACTTCGCCTGATAAGAATACTGCATTGGTAAAGCAAGTGCTTGTCTGTACAACGCATTCATTCCATGTTTCGATGTTAGTCGATCTGCCCTCGTATACTTCCTGAAGCTGCTGTACTCTTCTTACAGCAACAGACGCATCAGCATTGATCTGATCAGCAAGAACGATACACTCATCAATACTGTCTTCAGGAGTCATCGTGTCGCCAAGAGGGGTGTCGTTATTTCTGGCATATACGGTTCTTCCGAAGATCAACTCGTTCAGGAAACCGGCTCTTGCCACAAGATCGAGACGCTGCGAATCTGATGAGCTCTGAAGTTCTTCCGCCATAGAGGTCATATCTTCAGTAACAGCACCCGTGGCTTCCCACGCCTCTATACACTCATTGAAAAGCTTATCCATCTCTTCGGGATCACTCGTGATCACATCAGCTTCGAGAATCCTCTCTGTAAGGACACGCGCATAAAGATAGCTCTGCGTACCGAGAGTAGTCATGTCGCAAAGCTCGTTATACGAATCTCTTACTTTCCTCGTCTTGGCACTGTTAAAGAAAAAGAACCCGCCGACGCCCAAAGCAGCTACAGTAGATACTGCTACAATGGGAACTATCACGCGGGCTTTACTCTTCTTGGCTTTAGGAGCCTTTTCTTTCTTAACTTTCTCTTTCTTGATCTTCTCAGGTGGTGCCCCGGCAGATTCAGGAGCAGGAGCAGGTGCCCCGGCAGATTCAGGAGCAGGAGCAGGTGCCGCTTCCTGAGGCGGCGGTGATGCTGGAACTATAACGGCTCCGCAGTTTGAACAGAACTTAGTGTTCTCGTCTATGGGGGATCCGCAATTCTTGCAAAACATGTGAATACCTCCTTATCAACAAACTTTGATACATTACATTGTAATGTGCATATATGTCGTAACTATTAACAAAGAAAAAAGATACTCACAATAAAACCCCGCCGGAAACCGGCGGGGCTTGTTGTACGTTTTCTTTTCGATAAAGATTACTCTGCTGTTCTCTCGTGTCTTGCGTACTTAGGAAGAAGCTTAGGTGATACTTCACCTGTTGCACAGCCTGCATCCTTGAGTTCCTTATCGTAAGCTGCAACGTGATCGATGTTCATGTTGCCAAGCTCTACTGAAGCATACTTAGCGGCTGCCTTCTTACCTGCATTTCGACCGAATACGATAACGTCGAGGAGTGAGTTACCCATAAGTCTGTTTGTACCGTGGATACCACCTGCTGCCTCACCTGCTACGAGGAGGTTCGGGATAGCTTCTGTGAAGCCGTCACCGTTGATCTCAACACCACCGTTCTGATAGTGGAGTGTAGGATAGATGAGGATCGGAACCTTACGCATATCGATGCCGTAGTTCATGTACATACGGAACATAGCAGGGATTCTCTTCTCGATTGTGCCCTCACCGCCTAAGATCTCGATCATAGGTGTGTCGAGCCATACGCCCTGGAGTCCGCCCGGGATATCAACGCCTCTTCCCTCACGGCACTCACGGATAACACCGGAAGCATTAACGTCACGTGTCTCGAGAGGGTGAATGTAAGCCTCACCGTTAGCATTAACGAGCTGTGCACCTACAGATCTTACCTTCTCTGTAACGAGAGCGCCGAGGATCTGCGAAGGATAAACAGCACCTGTAGGGTGATACTGGATTGAATCCTGGTAAAGAAGCGGAGCACCTGCTCTGTAAGCGAGGATAAGTCCGTCAGCAGTAGCACCGTAGTGGTTAGATGTCGGGAAGCCGTTATAGTGCATTCTTCCGGCACCGCCTGTAGCGATAACTACTGTCTTTGCTCTTGCTACCTGATAATCACCCGTTTCCATGTTGAGGAGAATTGCTCCTGCTGCCTGTCCCTTATCATCCTTTATAAGCTCAACTGCAGATGTGAACTCGACTACCGGAATACCGAGGTTGATAACCTCATCTCTAAGAGTTCTCATGATCTCAGCACCGGAATAGTCCTTAGCTGCGTGCATTCTCTTACGGGAAGTACCGCCGCCGTGTGTTGTGATCATTGTTCCGTCTTCTTCCTTATCGAACTCAACGCCGAGCTTGTTAAGCCACTTAATGGCATCAGGAGCCTCGGATGTAAGTCTCTTAACGAGTTCAGGCTTAGCCTTGAAGTGTCCGCCGCCGAATGCGTCGAGATAGTGCTGTACAGGAGAATCGTTCTCCTTATCTGCAGCCTGGATACCACCCTCAGCCATCATCGTATTAGCGTCACCAATTCTAAGCTTAGTAACGATCATTACATTAGCGCCTGCGTTGTGCGCCTCGATAGCACATGAAGAACCTGCTCCGCCTCCGCCGATAACGAGGACATCAACATCATAATCGATCTTGGAGATGTCAACCTTATCTGTAACAAGACGGCTTGTTGAATGGATCATCTCGGCAAGCTCAACAGGAGCCTTCTGACCCTTGTTGGGACCGACCTTGATCTCGGCAAATGAATCGGGGTTATAGTCGGGATGGAACTTCTGAAGGAGGTCATCCTTCTCGTCAGCGGTCAGTCTTCTGGGCTCAGTCTTCATACGAGCCTCACGTGTAGCCTCGACCTTCTTTATGGATTCCATCATATTCTCGGGATATGGTGCGTACATTATTTTGGCCTCCTTACTTCTCGATCTCTCTTGTGTTGTAGAGCTCTTTGATCTCATCGAGAGGCTTGGTCATCATATCCTTCATTGCCTCATCGAACTTACCCTCTTCGATCTCTGCAACTCTGTTGTTCAGGTGCTGAGCCTCGGGAGTAAGATACTTACCGTTAAGTCTTCTTGCGAGCATACCTACCATAGGATGTGAGATACCTGCAGGGCATCTTACAGAGCAGCATCCGCAGCTTACGCAGTCGAAAGACTCCTCAGCACAAGCCTTGAAGTCACCTCTCTGAGCATATGCGATGTACTGCATAACCTTGAGGCTCTGTGTGCAGGCCTTGGTGCAGGCATTACAACCGATGCAGGAATAGATCTCGGGATAAAGGGACATCATTACTTCCTGATTAGCCTTAAGATCCTCGATATCGTATGTTCTCTTATCTGTAGGGAAGTAAGGGATTCTGGCGATATACATTCCCTCCTGAACCTGTGTCTGGCAGGCAAGGCATGTATGAAGCTCGTTCTTACCCTTAATTCTGTAGATAGTTGTGCAGGCACCGCAGAAACCGTGGCGGCAGCCAACACCTCTTACGAGTGTATAACCGGCATACTCGAGAGCCGTCATGATCGTAAGATCACCGGGCACCTGGTATTTCTTACCGTAAAAATAGACATTTACCATTTCTTCCATAATCGTATTCCTTTCACATCAGTATTCGTCGGGCATTTCTTCTATCTGGTCAAAGCGGCAAACCGGACCGTCCTTGCAGACATACTTGGATCCGATATTACATCTTCCGCATTTACCGACTCCGCACTTCATTCGAAGCTCGAGAGTTGTATATACCTGATCATCAGTAAAGCCCAGTTCCTTCATTCCCTGAAGAACGAACTTGATCATGATCGGCGGTCCACAGATAAGACCGATCTTATCTGTTGAGAAGTCGATCTCCTTCAGGTATGCAGGAACGAATCCGACGTGACCGTCCCAGCCTTCCTGCTCTCTGTCGATAGTAAGGTAAACATTAACGCCCTCGGTATTCATCCACTTCTCTTTGATCTCCTTAAGCTTAACGAGATCGTCAGCTGATCTTGATCCGTAGAGGATATCGATGGTGCCGTAATCTTTTCTGTTGTCGATGCAGTAATTGATTACTGAACGAAGAGGTGCAAGACCGATACCACCGGCGATGAACAGAAGGTTCTTGCCCTTAAGTTCTGTATCTACCGGGAAGTTGTTGCCGTAAGGTCCTCTTACGGTAATCTCGTCACCTACGGAAAGACCGTGCAGGTACTCTGTGAGAAGTCCGCATCTTTTGATGGAGAACTCCATGTATTCCTTGTTCGTAGGAGAAGAAGTGATAGAGAACATTCCCTCTCCGACACCGGGAACACATACCATTGCACACTGGCCGGGCATATGCTCGAACAGCTTTCCGCCACCGGGTGCATTGACTCTGAATGTCTTTACATCAGGTGTCTCCTGAGTGATGTCGGTGATGATACCGACGTGCGGGACCAGGATGTCTTGATTCTTATTGTTATCACAATCACACATTTGTTGATCCCCTCCTTACTTATTTTCTGCGAAGGCCTTGATAACCTTCACGATATTGAGCGACTGAGGACACTTCTCAACGCAGCGTCCGCATCCTACGCACATGAACATACCATCGTTGTTTGTGGGATAGTAAACGAGCTTGTGCATGAATCTCTGACGGAAACGCTGGAGCTGTGTCTGTCTGTTCTGTCCGCCTGCCATGAGAG
>JAEEGL017128783.1_pt1 | contig 24240 bp, 12 predicted proteins | sample 9134231 | NCBI WGS metagenome assembly JAEEGL01 (sample SAMN16246548, study PRJNA631951) | gut metagenome | biome: gut microbiome; feature: rumen; material: fiber-attached | host: Bos | place: Iran: Karaj | collected 2018-10
GTCATTACCCGTGTCACCACCGCCTACGATAACAACATTTTTGCCTGCAGCATCAATATATCCGCCCTGACTCTTTAACTTTTCCACAGACACTCTGTCTTTTTCCACATCGCTATGCTGATGATCACTGCCGTTTTCCACACCGCTCTCAGATGCCTTTATCAGAGCCTTGGTAGTCTGTGTCAGAAAATCTACTGCAAAGTATACTCCCTTGACTTTCTCTGGATCAGCCGCGGCAAGAGGTCTTGCCTTCTTGGCTCCGCAGCATAGAACTATGGCATCAAAGCCATCTATCATGTCCTGGACCTGGCCATACACATCTTCATGTGTGCTGCCTTTTAAATAGCCCTTTCCTACATCATATCCCGTGTGAAAAAGAACTCCCTCTTCCTCCATAAGCTTTCTCCTGCGCTTTATAACGCTCTTATCAAGCTTCATATTGGGAATTCCATACATCAAAAGGCCGCCTATTTCGTCTTCTCTTTCAAATACCTCTACGCTGTGCCCTCTGTGATTTAATTCATCAGCAACAGCAAGACCGGATGGGCCACTTCCTACAACCGCAACCTTCTTGCCGCTTCTGATAGCAGGGACAACTGGCTTAATATAGCCATTTGCAAAGGCTGTTTCTACAAGATACAACTCATTATCATGAACAGTTACCGCATCCCCATTCTGGCCGCACATGCAAGCCTTTTCGCAAAGTGCGGGACAGACTCTTCCGGTAAACTCTGGAAAATTGCTGGTCTTGTGAAGTCTTGCAAAGGCGTGCTTGTCATGTCCTTTATAAATCTCGTCATTCCACTCTGGGATCAGATTGTGAAGGGGACATCCTGTCACCATTCCGCCAAGGTTCATAGCTGACTGGCAAAAGGGAACTCCGCAGTTCATGCACCTTGCTGCCTGCTGCCTTCGCTTTTCTGGGATCAGTGCTTTATGAAACTCAGCAAATGTCTTTATTCTTTCTTCTGGGGGAACATCTCCATTATTAACTCTTTTATATTCAAGAAAACCTGTTTCTTTTCCCATCGTCATCCTCCTTATGCCAGTTCCTTAAAGGCTTCAAGCACAGCAGTATCGTGATCTATTCCCTGCTCTTCAAGCCTTCCGATTGCTGTGATCATCTTTTGATAATCATTAGGAACAATCTTTTTAAAGTCCGGAATAAAGCTGTCAAAATCCGACAGGATCTCTTTTGCAAATTCTGAATCCGTCTCGTTTACATAGTCTTCAAGAATACTCTTTAATTCTGCAATATCATATTTCTCAGTTACTTCGTATAAAGAAGCCATATCTTTATTCATTCTAAGGTAAAGAGTATGCTCCCTATCAAGGACATAAGCTATTCCACCACTCATTCCTGCCGCAAAGTTTTTGCCAGTCATTCCAAGGATAACTGCTCTTCCACCTGTCATATACTCAAGGCCATGGTCGCCACAACCTTCAGCTACGGCTATCGCGCCTGAATTTCGAACGCAGAATCTCTCTCCTGCAATGCCGCAGATATAAGCCTTTCCGGCAGTTGCTCCATAGAGAGCCACGTTGCCTATAATGATATTCTCATGGGCCTTGTATGTCGCCTTTCCAGAAGGTCTTACTACAACCTTTCCTCCAGATAATCCCTTGCCAAAGCCGTCATTGGCATCTCCAAAAAGCCTTATTGTAACGCCCTTTGGAAGGAATGCACCAAAGGACTGTCCTCCGCCGCCGTGGGCTTCTACTGTTATGGAATCATCAGGAAGAGAATTCTGAAACTGCGCTGTAACTCTGCTTCCAAGAAGCGTGCCAAAGCTCCTGTCTGTACTGGATACATCCACCTTGATATTTACAATTCCATCTTTTTCAGGCTTATTCTTTCTGCTGGTAGTAATATTTTTCGTACTTTGGCTAAGGCTGAGTCTGCCTACATTTTTCTCATACTCAGGTATAAGAACCTTTGCATCCAAAGTCTTTTCAAGACCAAAATCAAAGACTTCCTTGGGATCAAAGTGGTTGTCAGTCCTTTCTACATAAGCCCTGTCAAGAATCCTTGAAAGATCTGCTGCCTCTTTTCTACGTCTTATATCAGGAGCACTTCCCTCATAGCTTCTCATAATGAGCTTATCCGTTCTTCCAACCATTTCAGCCACAGTCCTAAATCCCAGCTGGCTCATGATCTCTCGCAGCTGCCTTGCCACAAAGAGCATGAAGTTCATGACATACTCTGGCTTTCCTTTAAATCTTTTCCTGAGTTCTTCGTTCTGAGTTGCTATGCCAACAGGGCAAGTGTCTTTATTGCAGACACGCATCATCATGCAGCCCATGCAAACAAGAGGCGCTGTGGCAAAACCAAATTCCTCTGCGCCTAGAAGCGCAGCAATTGCCACGTCTCGTCCGGACATGAGCTTACCGTCTGTCTCCAGGACAACACGGCTTCTAAGGCCATTATCCAAAAGCGACTGGTGAGCCTCGCTAACACCAAGCTCCCATGGGAGGCCAGCATGATGAACTGATGAAGAAGGTGCAGCACCTGTTCCTCCGTCATAGCCTGAGATCAGTATCACCTGTGCTCCTGCCTTGGCAACACCAGAGCTGATAGTTCCTACTCCAGCCTCTGAAACAAGCTTAACTGATATCCTTGCCTTATCATTGGCATTTTTCAGGTCATAGATAAGCTGCGCCAGATCCTCGATAGAGTAAATATCATGATGAGGAGGTGGTGATATCAGGGCAACTCCTGGTGTTGAATAACGCGTTTTTGCAACCCAAGGGTAAACCTTTTTGCCAGGAAGATGTCCGCCTTCTCCGGGCTTTGCTCCCTGGGCCATCTTTATCTGTATTTCCTGTGCACTCAAAAGATACTGGCTTGTAACGCCAAACCTTCCTGAGGCAACCTGCTTGACTGCACTATTTCTTTCAGTTCCAAAACGGGCTATATTTTCGCCACCCTCACCAGTATTGGACTTTCCTCCAAGTCTGTTCATGGCAATAGCAAGAGTCTCGTGTGCTTCCTTTGAAAGTGAACCATAGCTCATGGCTCCAGTCTGGAAGCGCTTTACAATATCCTCTTCACTTTCAACTTCTGAAAGAGGCACCGGCTCTTTTGCTGGAACGAAGGATAAAAGAGCTCTCAAGGTATGGGGCCTGTCCTCGTCATCCACCATCTGAGTATATTCCTTAAATCTCTCGTAGTCTCCCTCTCGTACTGCTCGTTGGAGAGTCACGATGGTCTTTGGATTATACATGTGATCTTCTTTGTCCGCTCCGCTTCTAAGAGAGTGGAAACCTATTGAGTCAAGGCTAGTATCTGCAGAAAGTCCAAGAGGATCAAAAGCCTTGTTGTGCCTAAGCTCAACGTCTCTTCCAATTTCCTCTATTCCTATTCCGCCTACTCTGCTTGTTGTTCCAGTAAAATACTTATCCACAAACTCTTTAGACAGACCTATAGCCTCAAATATTCTTGCAGACTGATAGGACTGAAGAGTTGAAATGCCCATCTTGGCCGCAATCTTGACTACACCGCCGAGAAGTGCCTTGTTATAATCTACAATTGCAGTGTGGTAGTCCTTATCAAGGATTCCAATATCTATAAGTTCAGCAATACACTCCTGGGCTAGGTAAGGGTGGATGGCGCGTGCGCCAAAGCCCAGGAGGGTTGCTATCTGATGAACATCCCTTGGCTCACCGCTTTCAAGAATAATAGATACTGCGGTGCGTCTCTTGGTTCTGACCAGGTGCTGCTCTACAGAAGATACAGCCAAGAGAGATGGGATTGGCATATGGTTTTCATCAACTCCTCTGTCTGACAAAATAATGATGTTCACACCATCTGCTACTGCTTTGTCCACAGACACATCCAGCTGTTCAAGGGCCTTCTCAACTGATGTGTTCTTATAATACAAAAGAGAAATCTTTCTTACTTTAAATCCAGGCTGATCAAGAGCCTCGATCTTCATTAGATCAACCCCTGTAAGAATTGGATTGTTGATTTCCAAAACCCTGCAGTTGTCGCTTTTTTCTTTTAACAGATTACCATCAGATCCGATATAAACTGTTGTATCGGTTACAACCTTCTCTCTAAGCGAGTCAATAGGCGGATTTGTAACCTGGGCAAAGAGCTGCTTGAAATAACAAAAAAGGAGCTGGTGGTGAGTTGAGAGCATGGCAAGAGGTACATCAGTACCCATGGAAACCGTAGGCTCTATGCCGCTTGTAGCCATGGGCATGATCTGATCCTTGACGTCCTCATAGGAGTATCCAAATACTTTATAGAGCTTATCACGCATTTCCTGGGTGTTAGTAGGAATCTTTTTGTTGGGAATACCAAGCTCTCCAAGGTGCAAAAGATATCTGTCAAGCCACTCTCCATAAGGCTTTGAGGATGAATATTTTTCCTTACACTCATCATCTGAAATAATGCGTCCTTCTCTAGTATCAACAAGGAGCATATGTCCTGGTGAAAGACGGGATTTCTTTTTAATATTCTCCTCAGGGATATCAAGAACGCCCACCTCTGATGAGAGGATGAGCTTATTGTCCTTGGTCACATAATATCTGGATGGACGAAGGCCGTTTCTATCAAGGGTTGCCCCAAATACCTCTCCATCAGTAAAAAGAACTGCTGCCGGGCCGTCCCATGGTTCCATCATGGTAGCGTAGTAATGATAGAAGTCTTTGCGTCCCTGGGCCATGAAGTCGTTATGCTTCCAGGGCTCAGGAATTGTCAACATCATGGCAAGAGGAAGGTCCATGCCATTCATATAAAGAAATTCCAGGGTATTATCAAGCATTGCAGAATCTGAGCCAGAGGAAGAAATGACAGGATATACCTTTAAAAGGTCATCACCTAGCACATCTGAAGACATGGTTTCTTCTCTAGCAAGCATTCTGTCGCTGTTACCGCGGATAGTATTGATCTCACCGTTGTGAGCTATCATCCTGTAGGGATGAGCCCTTTGCCAGGATGGTGTTGTATTTGTAGAGAATCTACTGTGGACCATGGCAATAGCCGTAGTGTATTCAGGAGAAAGCAGGTCCTGATAGAACTTTCGAAGCTGTCCTACCAAAAACATCCCCTTATATACAATAGTTCTGGATGAAAAAGAGCAGATATAAGTATCTTCTGAGGACTTCTCATACTCTCTTCTAAGGCAGTAAAGGCGCCTGTCAAATTCGATACCACGAGATACGTCTTCTGGTCTTTCGATAAAGCACTGAGCAATATAGGGCATGCAGTTTCTTGCTACTTCACCAAGAATCTCCGGATGGATTTCTACCTCTCTCCACCCCAGGACCTTTAAGTTTTCCTTGCCGGCAATAACCTCAAGAAGTCTTTTTGCAAACATGCGCTTCATGGAATCCTGTGGCAAAAAAAACATACCAATGCCATAGTCCCCTGCATTTCCAAGAGTAATTCCGCACTTTGCTGCTGCCTTTTTAAAGAATTTGTGAGAAACCTGTGTGAGTATTCCTACACCATCTCCAACTTTTCCTGTAGCATCTTTTCCCGCCCTGTGCTCTAACTTTTCCACAATACTCAGGGCATCATCTAAAACTTTGTTATCTGGCTTACCATCTATGTTTATAACTGCGCCTATTCCGCAGGCGTCTCTTTCCCTCATCCACTGGTCCACGTTTGGTTCTCCTTCCCCTTTAAAAAAAGTTATCTAAGTGAGAACAGCATCTCTCCATAAGTTGGATAGCTGAGATACTTCTCAGGAATAAGTGCCTCTGCCTCATCCGCATATTTTCTCACTTCATCCATATCAGAAAGAACTGTCTTCTGATAGAAAGCTGCTGTCTTTAAAGCTTCTGTCATCTTCTCGGCCTTCTTGGTATCTTTATCGAGTTTATCAAGGGCCTTGTCCATTGCTTCGCTGGACTTATCAAGTGATTTAAGTATTCCAATCTCAAGCTTGCAGCTATTCTTATCAAGAAGGGTCATCTTCTGAGAAGCTTCTCTGCTAAGGTCCTTCTGATATGCTACAAGTCCTTCTGTTAAGTCTTTTCTGATCATCTCCTGCAAAGTCAGAGCTTCGATATGAATTGACTTGGAGTAGTTCTCAAGGAGGATCTCATATCTTGAATGGATTTCTTCCTTGGTAAAGATCTGATGCTTGGTGAAAAGATCTATAGACTCCTTTGAAATCCAATATGGCATAGCATCTGGAAGTGACTTAAGATTTGGAAGACCGCGCTTTGCAGCTTCTTCTACCCACTCGTCTGTATATCCGTTTCCGTTAAAGAGAACTCTCTTGTGGTCTGCAAGTATCTTTTTAAGAAGCTTCATAACCTCTCCCTTAAGGTCTTTTCCCTTGTAGGAAGAAAGCTTGTCATAAATTCTTGCCACCTCTTCTGCTACTGCTGTATTGAGAACGATATTGGCATTTGCTACAGAAACAGCGCTTCCTGGCATACGGAATTCAAACTTATTTCCTGTGAAGGCAAATGGTGATGTTCTGTTTCTGTCGGTGTTATCCTTGGTAAAGTGAGGAAGAACTGTAGCACCCATAGTCATCTGAACCTTGCCTGTGCTCTTATAAGCAGATCCTGCCTCTACTCCCTTTAAGACCTCCGCAAGCTCATCACCAACAAAGATTGAAATGATTGCTGGAGGTGCCTCATTTCCGCCAAGTCTGTGATCGTTTCCAGCAGAAGCTACTGAAAGTCTGAGGATTGGTGCATACTCATCAACTGCTGCAATAACAGCCATAAGGAACACAAGAAAAGGAAGGTTCTCCCCAGGGTTCTTGCCTGGATCAAGAAGGTTGATTCCTGTATCTGTGCAGATTGACCAGTTGTTGTGCTTACCTGATCCATTGATTCCTTCAAATGGCTTCTCATGAAGAAGACATGCAAAGTTGTGCTTGTCAGCAACTTTTTTCATAACTTCCATAGTGAGCTGATTGTGGTCTACTGCTATATTTGCTGTCTCAAACACTGGTGCAAGCTCATGCTGTGAAGGAGCAACTTCGTTGTGCTTGGTCTTGGCTGGGATTCCAAGCTTCCAGAGTTCTTCATCAAGATCATGCATGTAAGCAGATACCTTGGGTTTGATCACGCCAAAATAGTGATCTTCCATCTCCTGACCCTTGGATGCAGGAGCACCAATAAGTGTTCTTCCTGTAAAAAGAAGATCCTTTCTCTTTTTGTAGAAATCCTTGTCGATAAGGAAATATTCCTGTTCTGAACCTATAGTGGTATTTACTCTGTTTACATCCTCATATCCCAGAAGATGCATGAGCTTAACTGCTTCATTTGAAAGAGCCTCCATTGATCTTAAAAGAGGTGTCTTTTTATCAAGTGCCTCTCCGCCATATGAGCAGAAGGCTGTTGGAATGTAAAGTGAACCATCCTTGATGAAAGCTGGTGATGATGGATCCCAGGCTGTATAACCTCTTGCCTCAAAGGTTGCTCTAAGGCCACCACTTGGGAAGCTTGATGCATCAGGCTCGCCCTTTACCAGCTCTTTTCCTGAAAATTCCATGATCACTTTGCCATCACCTGTTGGTGAAATGAAGCTGTCATGCTTTTCAGCTGTAAGTCCTGTCATTGGCTGGAACCAGTGTGTAAAGTGTGTAGCACCGTTTTCCACAGCCCATTCTTTCATGGTTGCTGCTACGCAGTTTGCAACCTCAAGCTCAAGATGTGTTCCTTTTTCAATTGTCTTATGTACTGCCTTGTAGATATCCTTGGGAAGGCGCTCTCTCATGATCTTGTCGTTAAAGACAAGGCTTCCAAATTCTTCTGTAAGCTTACTTGCTTCTATCATACTTTTTTCCTCCGATTTATTTTTTCTGATATTTTGATTCGTACTAAGCTCAAAAATACTTCGCTAAGTACTCTACTCTTGGGACTCTCACTCTCCTGAGGCACCATAATTACTTAAAACTCTGGCTGAGGGGTCTGTTACATTGCAGCCCTTCCAGCTCTTATTTGGCATCCAGAAATCCACAACCATTTCTGACTGCCCTGGGTAATACTTTTCAAAAATCTCTCTATATAAAAGCGACTCTTTTGTAAAAGGTGTCGCATGAGTATACTTTTTTCTGGCTATTTCATATTCTGCATAGGTATAAGTCTTATCTGCATGATCCATAAGGTCATCTCTAAGTGAGTGCCCTACTGCATCTGAGAAGGCAGCCTTTTCTCTCATTAGGATTGAATGTGGTATTACCTGGTCCTCCTCAAAGGCCTTACGCAAAAGATATTTGCCAATGCCGTAGGTATTTAGCTTCCTTTCAGGATCTATGCCCATAACATAAGAAGCAAAGTCAAGATCACCGAAGGGAACTCTAGCTTCTAAGGAGTTAACGCTTATACATCTGTCTGCCCTGAGCACATCGTACATGTGGATCTCACTGATTCTTTTAACAGCCTCTTGCTGAAAAGCCTCAGCGCTTGGTGCAAAATCAGTGTACTTATATCCCAGAAGCTCATCCGATATTTCTCCTGTGAGTACTACCTTGATGTCGGTATTTTCATGGATCCATTTGCACAAAAGATACATTCCAATGGATGCCCTTATGGTGGTTATGTCGTAGGTTCCAAGTGCCTCAATTACTGGCTCCAAAGCGTTTATGACATCATCTTTTGTGATTATCACCTCATGGTGATTACTGTGAATGTAATCTGCTACTTCTCTTGCATATTTAAGGTCAATAGCATCTATGTCCATTCCTATGGCAAATGTCTCTATCGGCTTGTCTGAAAGCTTTGCAGCGACTCCGCATACAAGCGATGAATCAAGGCCACCTGACAAAAGAAATCCCACAGGCGCATCTGCATCTAGTCTCTTCTGAATTCCTCTTAAGAGCTTGTCGTGAATGTTCTTTGTGATGTCTTCGAGGGATTCTTTTCTATAAATTCTTTCTGAGTTTTGTACCTCACTCATAGATGATTCTTTTGTTTTTGTCACGTCCCTATAGCAGACAAACTTGCCATCCTCGTAATAGTGTCCCGGTGGAAATGGCTTTATTTTTTTGCAAACGCCCACTAGATTCTTGGGCTCAGAGGCAAATACGATATAGCCATCACTGTCATAGCCATAGTACAAAGGCCTTATTCCTATAGGATCTCTTGCAGCAATGAATTTATCTTTTTCTCCGTCATATATGACACAGGCAAATTCAGCATCGAGAAGGGCAAACATTTTCGTGCCAAGCTTTTCATATAAAGGAAGAAGGATTTCGCAATCACTTTCACTTTTAAAAGAATATCCAAGGCCTTCCAGATATTTTTTTAATGCCTTAAAACCATACAGTTCTCCGTTGCACACCACTGTATTTCCATTAAGGTTAAAGGGCTGCATTCCGCTTTCTGTAAGACCCATGATTGAGAGGCGGTTAAAGCCTATATAGCCGCCTCTCACTTTTTGGACCCTGCTCATGTCAGGGCCCCTGGATATTGTTTTTGCAAGCATCTCTTCAAAAAAGGATTGGGAGAGATCGCTCCGTGCATATGTAAGGATTGCGCACATATTTTTTCCTCCTACTCGACGTCAGCCAAAGCCGCAGCACCTTCTTCTCCGGTACGAATCTTAACTACGTTATCAAGTGTGTATACAAAGATCTTTCCATCGCCGATGTGACCAGTGTAAAGAGTCTTCTTGGCAGCCTCTATCACATCCTCAACAGGAATCTTACTTACTACTACCTCAAGCTTGATCTTGGGAAGGAGAGTGGCATCCATCTCGACTCCTCGATACATATCTCCAGAACCTTTCTGGACGCCACATCCCATGACTTGAGTAACAGTCATTCCGGTAACTCCAAGCTCGTTCATAGCTTTTCTAAGCTTGTCGTAGCGGGATAACTTGGCGATAATAACAACTTTATGAATACCTGTTTCTGTATGAACTGGTGCAGATACTACAGGGACAGCAGCATTTTTCTGGAATACTGACGCCTCTTCATAGTCGCTTACACCAAGATCTGTGTTTTCGTTAACTGCCATCTGAAGTGTATTTGAAACATCCATGATGGCAAATCCTGAGTATGCAGATGCAAGACCGTGCTCTGTAGAGTCAAGGCCAAGAATTTCCTCTTCCTCTGAAACTCTAAGTCCCAGTACTTTCTTTATTACAAAGAATGTAATTGTAATGGTAACTACTGTCCATGCTGCTACAGCAAGGAAACCAACAAGCTGTATTCCAAGAAGTTTAAATCCACCGCCATAGAAAAGGCCTGTCATCTCATTGCCAGAACCATCTGCAATTGAATAACCAGGAGCTGAATTTGTAGCAAAAAGACCTACTGCAATTGTTCCCCAGATACCATTGAGGCAGTGAACTGCAACTGCTCCAACCGGATCATCAACATGAAGCTTGTGATCAAGGAACCATACTCCAAAGCAAACAAGAAGACCTGCAACAATACCAATTACAATTGCACCAAAAGCATCTGTTACGTCGCAGGGAGCTGTGATAGCAACAAGGCCTGCAAGAGAAGCATTAAGACACATTGAAACGTCAGGCTTGCCATACTTAAGCCATGTAAAGATCATACAGGTTACTGTAGCAAGAGCAGGAGCAATAGTTGTAGTTACAAAAATGCTTCCAAGCTGTTCAATAGAGGTTGCAGCGGCACCGTTGAAGCCATACCAGCCAAGCCAGAGGATGAAAACTCCAAGAGCTGCAGCTACAAGATTGTGTCCAGGGAAAGCATTTACCTTTACAACCTTGCCAGACTTATCTTTTTCAAACTTACCAATACGTGGTCCAAGGAATGCTGCACCAATGAGGGCTGAGATACCGCCAACCATGTGAATTGCTGTAGAACCTGCAAAATCATGGAAGCCTATCTGTGAGAGGAATCCGCCGCCCCAGATCCAGTGAGCTTCGATTGGATAAATGACTGCTGAGATAACTGCCGAGTACACACAATAAGAAATGAATTTAGTTCTCTCAGCCATTGATCCTGAAACTATTGTTGCTGTTGTTGCACAGAACACAAGGTTAAAAACAAAGTTAGACCAGTCAAAATTTGCATAACCTGTAAAGATATCAAATCCAGGCTTTCCGATCACACCTGCAAGATCTTCCCCAAGTAAAAGCCCGAATCCGATCAAGATAAAAACTACAGTTCCAATACAGAAATCCATAAGGTTTTTCATTATGATATTTCCTGTATTCTTGGCCCTGGTAAAACCAGCCTCGCACATTGCAAAACCAGCCTGCATCCAGAACACCAAAGCCGCGCCTATTAGAAACCATACGCCAAATACACTTGCATTTATTTCACTCAAGATTTCTCCACTCATACACTTTTCTCCTCCAGTTTTTTGATTTCTTTACACGGCCAATGTAAAAACATGAAAAAATATGTAAAAAAAACGACGCAATAAGACTGTTTAATGCCCCATTGCATCGCGCACGAAAGTATGACCGAGACTTACTGGTCATAAATATTGATATAAACAGAAAGCGCCTTAGAGAGTATTCTCTAAGACGCCCTTGTCTTTATGTTTATGAATTCTAAGACAGATAAAAAAACATGTCAAGAACTTTTTGTATACAATAATACAAAATTATACAAAAATCTTTTTTCTCCACTTTCCACGCATGTATCTGACTACACATCCTATTCCGGTAATAGCCCAGGTAAGTCCGTTTGTATACCAGCATCCCCACAGACCAACTCCGGGAATTGCCATAAGAATTGTTGCAAAACCTATTCGTCCTACAACTTCTATGATTCCGTTGATAAGAGCAAACGCCGCATCGCCTACACCATTTAGCATTCCCCTAAATACATAGATAAGTCCCAGGAAGAAATAGAACATGCTGGTGATCCTAAGTCCTGCAGCTCCAATCTCAATCGCTTTCTCATTCTTGGTAAATATCCAGACAATATTTTCGCCAAAAGCAAACATTACCGCTATCATGATCACACTAAATACAGCCACTAGCATAACACTCTTTATGCATCCACTCTTTACCCTGTCAAGTTTCTTGGCACCGGCATTCTGTCCCGCAAAGGTAGATACAGCAGTTCCAAGTGAGCCAAAGGGCTGCTGAACAAACTGCTCAACTCTTCCAGTAACTGTATAAGCCGTCATAACATCACTTCCAAAGCTGTTAACAACAGTCTGGAGAGCCAGACATGAAAATGCTATAAGCGCATTCTGGAGGGCAAGAGGTATACCGAGTCTTACTGCCTTATCCACAATGTCAGTATTAAGGTCCATATGATATTTCTTTAGCTGAAGATAGGGATTTCTTTTTACTCCCACAAGAATAGATCCTATCATCGCTATGGTCTGGGAAAAGACTGTAGCTACGGCAACTCCTGCTACTCCCCAGTGAAGCAAAACTACAGTGACAATATCCAGAACAACATTGATAAGACATGCTACTACCAGGAAAACAAGCGGAGTTTTACTATCTCCAAGGGCCCTTAAGATTGAAGATATCATATTATAGCCCGCTACAAGGAAAGTGGCACCACATACTATTCTCATATAAAGAAGCGCCTCAGGCATACATTCTGCAGGGGTTTTCATAAGTGTCAGAATGGGCCTTGCAAATACAACACTGACAAAGCTCATGAGTATACCAGCTGCTAATGTAATGTAGATGGCATTTCCTACTATCTTTTTTACATAATCATCCTTGCCTGCACCAAAGTTCTGAGAAATCATGATGCCGACACCAGCGCTCATACCAAGGCACAGGGAAAAGAAAAGAAAGTTGACACTTCCTACTGCGCCTATTGATGGCAAACTATATTCATTGCCAAATCGTCCTATGATAATGCTATCAGCCAGGTTATAGAACTGCTGGAACAGGTTTCCTAAGAGCATTGGAACTGTGAATTTAATCAAAAGAGCAATTTCATTGCCCTTTGTCATGTCAGTTACATATCTTTTTTCCATTTGATAATCCTTCCTGATCATCCTTATTTCTATTGATAGATGGCGCTATGCCATGTACTTATCTAATTCTCACTCTATCATCAATATAGTTAAAAAGATAGCCTTCTATTTATTAAGTTTCTCGTAACAATTTTTGACACAAAAACAAGCATTTTATTACCAAAAACAAAAACTTTGTTAAAAATATGTTTACAAACTAAAACGTTTAAGCTATGATTATAGGTGAATTAACTGACAATTATTGTTATATTTTCTCTTTTGTATAGTTAATAATCTATATATTCAGAAAACTGCAAAATGTTACAAAACTTGTAATTATGCGTAACAAAGCCATTCTTTAGGAAACTACGATAACTTATATATGGTTTTTTACGATGTCGTGCGCGCCGATATCGTTTAAATAACAAATCTTTCTTAAGGAGGAACGTGTAAAAATGCATAAAGGTACAAAATCTTTTTGCAAAAGAGTGGTTGTGGGGGCACTTTCTACTCTGCTTGTAGTATCTGGCTTAAGTTTTCCTTCAGTAACAGCTGAGGCAGCTGGTAACTATAATTATGGTGATGCGCTTGCTAAATCTCTTTTGTTCTATCAGCTTCAGGAATCTGGAAAGCTTTCAGAAGAAACGCTTTCAAGAACAAACTGGAGAGCTGATTCAGGCCTTAAAGATGGTCAGGACAATGGTCTCGACCTTACAGGTGGATGGTATGACGCAGGCGACAACGTTAAGTTCAACCTTCCAATGGCTTATTCTTCAATGATTCTTGGATGGTCATATCTTAATAATCCACAGGCTTATAGCCAGTCTGGCCAGTCTAAGTGGATGCTCCACGATATCAAGTGGGCAAACGACTATTTCGTAAAATGTAACCCTGACTCAAGAACCTACTACTATCAGGTAGGTGACGGCGGCAAGGATCACGGCTTCTGGGGAGCTCCTGAGCTTGTAGAAGCCAAGATGGACAGACCTTCCTTCAAGGTTGATGACACATCTGCAAATGGTGGTTCATGTGTTACAGGTGAAGCTGCTGCTTCTCTTGCAGTTGCTTCTATCGTATTAAAGGATACAGATCCTGCAAGAAGCGCTACATATCTTTCACATGCCAAGACTCTTTTTGGAATGGCAGAAAGAGCAAAGAGTGATGCTGGATATACAGCAGCTAGCGGATTCTATACATCTTACAGCGGATTCTATGATGAGCTTGCGCTCGCTGGATGCTGGCTCTATAAGGCAACAGGCGATGAAACTTATCTTGAAAAGGCTGAGCAGTTTGCTGAGAACTTTGGAACAGAGTTCCAGGGCGGCACAGAGATGGCTTACTCATGGACAATGTCATGGGATGACACACACATGGGCGCATGCCTTCTTCTTGCAGAGCTTACAGGAAAAGATAAATACTATACAGCAATTGAGAACAGTATCGACTGCTGGAATGGCAAACTTGCTGGTTCAAATCCTATAACAATCAGCCCTGGCGGACTTTCATTCCTCAGCCAGTGGGGTTCAGTTCGTTATGCTAACAACCAGGCTTTCATAGATGCAATCTATGTTGGACTTGAGAAGGCTGATGCACAGCACATCGCAGAAGCTAATAAGTACATTGAGAGAACTGTTAACTATACACTTGGTAGCTCAGGCCAGAACTTCATGGTTGGCTACAATGCACAGTCTCCAAAGAATCCTCATCACAGAGCAGCTCATGGTTGCTGGTCAAACAACCTCAATGCAGAGCCAGCTACATCAAGACATACTCTTGTTGGTGCTGTTGTAGGCGGACCAAATGCAGCTAACGACAGCTACAAGGATGATCGTAGTGATTACATTGCAAACGAAGTAGCTTGTGACTACAACGCTGGATTCACAGGCGCTTGCGCTTACATGTATGAAAAGACAGGCTTTGGAGCAGTTACAACTCCTACAGCAATCGAGCAGACAGACGGTGCTGAGTTCGTTCTTAAGGCTGGCATCAATGCTCAGGACAGCAACAACAAGATCAACTTCGTTGAGATCAAGGCCGTAATCGAGAACCACACAGCTTGGCCAGCAAGAGTAACAGATAACTTAACACTTCGTCTCTTCTTTGACCTTAGTGATGTTCTTGCACAGGGATACAGTGCATCAGATATGAAGATTTCTACAACATATCAGCAGCACAAGGCTCAGATTTCTGAGTTCAAGGAGTCTGATAAGGCTGGTATCTACTATGTAGACGTTAATCTCGCAGGCGCAAACATCTATCCTGGTGGACAGAGCGAGTGCAAGTGCGAGCTTCAGCTCAGATTCACAGCTCCTGGCAAGTGGGATTTCTCAAACAGCCCATGCGTAAAAGGTCTTGGCGGAACAAGCAACAATCAGATGACAGCTCCAAGTGGAATGCAGCTCTTTGAGGGCTCAACACTTGTTCTTGGAGAAGGCTTTGTTGCTCCAGATCCAGTAGTTGATCCTACACCTGTTGATCCAGATCCTACTCCTGTTGACCCAGATCCTACTCCTGTTAATCCAGACCCAACTCCTGTTGATCCTGATCCTACTCCTGTTGATCCAGATCCTACTCCTGTAGATCCTGACCCAACTCCTGTAGTATCAGGCGAAGTTAAGGCTGAATATTCAATCAACAACTGGGGTTCAGGCTATCAGGTTCTTATAAAGGTTAAGAACGATTCTGATTCCAGAATCAACAGCTGGACACTTAAGATTAACAAGAACGATGTTGGTATCGATTCAAGCTGGTGCGTAAATGTCAAGGAAGAGGGTAACTACTATGTAATTACTCCTATGTCCTGGAACGCTTCTCTTGAAGCTTCTGGTAGCACTGAATTTGGTGTTCAGGGCTCAAGCCACATCGGAAACACAATTGAAATGATTGCAGAAGGCAAATAATTAGTATAAAAAAATCACAAAACCTGGACGATCCACAGTCTACTGCTACTTAGGCTGTGGATTGTTTCACCTAATAGAGGTTTTTCTAGGAGAAAAATATGCGTAAAGCCACAAGATTTCTTTGTAACAAAGCACTTATAGGAACATTATCAGCAGCCATGATTCTCACAGGATCCTAACGCTACAGAAGATCAGCTCAAGTACTATGGTGACTGGTGGGGCGGAAACTTAAGACTTGCCGGAGACCTTCCAGTAGATCTTGGCAGATATCAGAGCCAGCTTGTATATTCACCTCATGACTACGGCCCACTTGTATATGAGCAGTCCTGGTTCAAGAAAGACTTCTCAGAAAAGACTCTTCTTGATGATGTATGGTATGACAACTGGTTCTACCTTCAGGATCAGGAAATCGCTCCTATTCTCATCGGTGAGTGGGGCGGCTTCATGGATGGCGGCAGCAATGAAAAGTACCTTAATATCATGTCAGAATTCATTGCAAAGAACCATATAAACCACACCTTCTGGTGCATCAATCCTAACTCAGGTGATACAGGCGGACTTCTTGAAGGCGACTGGGTAACTTGGGATAGCGCTAAGTACAACATGATGAAAAAGACTCTTTGGTCCGATTCAAAGACTGGCAAGTTTGTAGGTCTTGATCACGAAATCCCTCTTGGATCAAAGGGCGAAACAGTAACTGCTTATTATAGATAAAATACCCCTTAGTTAATGTATAGAAAATGGCAACTACGCATCATACGTAGTTGCCATTTATTATACTTATAAAAACATTAAGTCTGTATTACTGAGCTGCTTTTCTAGCCTCAAGCATTGGCTGATACTTATCTGTATCAAAAGCTGTAAGATCTGCCCATCCAAGTCCTTCAAGCTGAGCTGTCATAGCATCCCACTGAGCTTCGAAATCAGCATCATCCTTGGCAAATACCATTCTCCAGGAAGCATCCTTGATTGTATCGCCGCACTGCTTACGGATAAGGCTGATATCTGTTGTATCGATTGCAAGAGCAATGTTGATACTAGGAACAACAGTCATCATCTTGTTGCTTAGAAGATACTCAACATCATCTGCTGCGCCATACATTTCTGTCCACTCCTTGGTGGTTGTTGTCTGGTTCATCTCGATTGTTGATGACCACATATCTGTTCCGTAAGGCTCGTTTGTATCTGGGTTAATATCGCAAGAAGCTACGATCCACTGGTTGATCTGGTTGTTACCATCATTCCAGTTTCCACCGCCCTGATCTTCAGGAACAGCAACTTCTGCTGAGAATCTGTTAAGACCATCTTCTGTAAGTGTGTACTTACCATTTTCTACAGTGTAGATAAGTCCTTCTGTACCACCATGCTGGATCTGAACTCCCTCAGGAGAAGCATACCAGTCAAGGAATTCCATAAGTCTAGCAAAGTTCTCATCTGAAACCTGTGAACCAACGCAGATAACACGTCCATCACCGTAGTATGTATCAGAAGCCTGGTAAAGGTTTGTATCTGCTACAGGAATCTCGATGTAGTTTGTTCCTTCGTTACCCTTTGCTGGTGTGTTCCAGAAACCATACTGCCAGCTGTACCAATACAGGTATACTCTCTTATCCTGCATCTTGGAAACCATTGAGTTCCAGTCCTGTGTAGCTGAGTCAGGATCTACAAGGCCCATCTGGTTAGCCTGATAGAAGAATTTAAGCATCTTGTAGTATGCGCCGTTCTTGTCTGTAAGAGGAGTGATAGAATTATCTGTTCCAATAAGAACTGATCCGTTAACTTCCTGTCCATACCACTTTGTAAGCTGAGCTACACACTCCATATACTGGCTATCCCAGTCTTTCCAAAGGCTGATAGCAAATGCAGGATCACCCTTATCATTCTTTGGATGTGCTGTCTGAATGTCCTTAAGTACGCTCAGAAGGTCATCAAGGTTATTAAGCTTTGGTGAACCAGCTTCTTTGTACATATCCCATCCGATACGAGGATATGAATAAACATGAAGCTGTTTGTATGCTGTAGGACCATTGTTGTTCATCTCAAGAGGAATAGCATAAATCTTGGTTCCGTCTCCCATCATTGAGTTGAACTGCTTGATCTGAGGCATAAACTTGGCAAGGTTTGGATACTGCTCGATAACATCTGTAAGGTCATGGATAAGTCCTGACTCTACGCATTCCTGAGCATCTGCATTGTCGAGAATAATAAGATCTCCAAGAGCACCAGCAGCGCAACGTGTCTGGTAAAGAGCTGCGCCATCGCCAGAAACCTGTGGTGCGATAATGTTAAGATCCATGTTGAACTTATCTTTTACAATCTTTCCATACCATCCGGACTGAACGCCCTGGAAATTTGCTGCTACATCGTAGAAATCTACAGTGTACTCTGATGAGTGGTCAGCTGCAGCTGGAGCAGCGGCTGTGTCGCCTCCTGCTGTCTCTGTAGAAGCTGTCTCTGTATTTGTTTCAGTCTTGGTTTCAGTCTGAGCAGCCCCTCCTGTGCTCTCTGTGCCAGTTTCACCACAACCTGCCAGCATAGATGCTGCCATGAGTGTAGAAAGAGCAAGAGATGCAATTTTCTTAAACTTCATTTTCATTTCCTCCTTTTCTTTTAAAACACTTAATACCGGTCACCACCGGTTTGTGCGCATTTGATTTACTTGGCTGAGATTCTTTACAAGGAACCTACCGCTATTCTCTGGGATTCTCACTAAGCTCGAAAATACCTCGCTAAGTGTTCACCCATGGCTCGCACTAGATTCGATAATACCTCATCAAGTGCTCTGCTCAACCCTTCACAGCTCCGATCATAATTCCTTTTACGAAGTACTTCTGGAAGATTGGATACACTAGCATGATAGGAAGTACTACGATAACTGTAATGGTCATTCTTACACTGGTCGTAGTCTGAGTGGTTGCTGCAGCAGCCGCCAGTGAAGAGGTACTTGTATTACTCTGAGCCAGGGATGCAAGGGAGCTGGCCTGATTCAGGTACTGGTATAACACGAACTGCAATGGATAGAGCTTTGTATCTGTCATAAGAAGCAGTGTATCCTGGAAGGCATTCCACTGATTTACAGCTGAGAAGATAGCAACTGTAGCCATAATTGGCTTGATTACCGGAATGATAACTCTGAAGAACACTGTAAGTACTCCGGCGCCGTCCATCTCTGCGGCTTCCTGTAGTTCTTTTGGCACAGACTCAACGAAGGTCTTGGTCAGGATCAGGTTAAAGGGTGATACAATTGCTGGCAGAATATATCCCCAGAAGTTGTTGGTAAGGTGCATACTCTTCATGACCAGATACCAGGGTATAATTCCCGCATTGAAATACATTGTTGCTACGATCAGCCTGTACCATACTTTTCTAAGCCACATCTTTTCCTGAGTGAACATAAATCCCAGGTAAGCTGATGCAAATACTGTAAAACCAGTACCAAGAACGGTACGAAGAAGTGATATCTTAAGGGCCTGGAAAAGGCCATCAATCCTAAAGGCTGATAAATAATTGTGGAAGTGTATTCCCTGTGGCCAAAAGAGGATGTCTCCCTTTGCACTCAGGTCATTAGCACTTATTGTGTTGATAACAATATAGTAAAAAGGATAAAGACACAGGAATGCAGCTATCGTAAATACTATGTAGCATATGATCTCAAGGGTTCTGTCACCTGCGCTGACCTTTATTTTTGTTTTCTGCTCTATTTCTTTTTTCATGGCTCTTTTCTCCGTAACTACCTTTGGAATTTCTAAATCTTTTCTCAGGATCATAGGATGCTCTCCCCTCTGATTGACTTAGATGCTCCGTTGACGATTACCAGAAGAACAACACTGACAAGGCTCTTTAGCATACTGATTGCTACTGAAACTGAATATCCGCCGCTGCCCATGGCCATGTTGTAAACATAAAGATCCAGAACCTGGATAAATTCTTTGTTGAAAGCGTTCTGGAATACGTAGTACTGCTCCATACCATTGTTTAAGAAGTTTGCTACATTGATGACCAGAAGTACAAAGTAAGTTGGCAAAAGACTTGGTATAGTAATATGCCAGATTATCTGCATTCTGTTGGCGCCATCAACTCTGGCTGCCTGAAGGAGTTCATCATCAATGCTGGAAATTGCCGCGATATACATGATTGCTGCCCAGCCCAGGTTCTTCCAGGTAAGCCACAGCCACTGTGTAAACCACACATGTTCTGATTGCTGTAAAAAGAGAATTGGCTGCTCTACCCATCCTGCCTTCATCATAAGAGAGTTCATCATACCTGTGCTGCTGAAAAGAGCAAAAGCAATTGAGTAAACCATTACCCAGCTTACGAAGTTTGGAAGTGTGGTTACTGTCTGAACAAATTTGCGGAACTTAACACCTCTGATCTCGTTGAGGAAAACCGCAAATATCATAGGAAGCCAGCTGGTTCCAAGGGTAATGCCGCTCATAGCAAATGTGTTTTTGAGAACCTGGATTATCTGCTGTACTTTTACAGGGCTGCTGACAAGTGATGCAAACCACTTAAAGCCTACAAACGGGCTGTTTGCCAGCGTCTTTGGCGGCTTGTAATCATAGAATGCATAAAGCCATCCGTACAGAGGATAATAGCAGAACAAAAGAACTAAAATAATGAATGGTAAAACCATTAAGAATAACTGAATTGAATACGCCTTTTTCTTAGACACCCCTACTCCTCCTTTGGTTTAACGTTAAACTAAACAGGTAAAAAATAATACTTCTTACTTTTTTTCACACACAGATTGTCTGATCACCATTTTGCATGGAATCTTGTAAACCTCTGGCTTGTCTCCATTATGCAATTCCCCTTTTGCATGACTTTCAAGTTTATCCAGAAGTAGCTCCGCAGACTTTTTGCCAATCTCTCTTAGTGGAAGTTCTGTAGTTGTAAGCTGTGGCCTGAAAAACGCTGAAATGCTCTCATTATCAAATCCGACCACCGATATATCTTTTCCTATAGAGATCCCCTTCTCATACAGGTAGTCATATATTCCGCCTGTCATCATGTCTGAAATTCCAAAAAGAGCTGTAACCCCCTGCGGTACAAGTTTCTCTGCCCCTTCATAACCTGACTTTCTGGACCAGTCTCCGTAGTAGATGTACTTTGGATCGAACAAGAGTCCCTTTTCAAAGACAGCCTTCTGATAACCCATGAGTCTCTGAGCAGTGTGGATGTTATCAATACGGCCTCCGACAAAGCCTATCTTCTCATGGCCGTGCCTTATTAGATAAGACACCATCTCATAGGCGCTCTGCTCATCGTCTATGACTACCGAAGGAATCATTGGGCTTTCTGAGTATGCATAGCACATCACAACAGGCAGCTCAGTAGTTTTATTGAAAGTCTTGATAATTCTGGCATGTCCAGCCACATAGATGATTCCGTCAACCTGAGCCGACATTACATCCTTGATGACAGGATCTATAACTGAATGATACTCGTCATCTCGCCCATACCAGGTGTCCTGCCATCTGTCATACAGTCGCAGGTTGTGAACAACAACCCTGTAGTCCAGTTTCTCGCAGGTTTCCATTATGCTCTCGATAATGGCTGGAGATGTGAACTGTGCAATATCTTCGGCAATAAGAGCAATAGTTCTGCTTCTTTTGATCCTAAGGCCCTTTGCCATGATATTGGGCTTATATCCAGTTTCCTTAATGACTTCCAATATCCTCTGTCTGGTTTCCTCGCTAGTCTTAGCTTTTCCGTTTATTACGTTGGATACTGTAGTTGCAGAAACGCCACAGGCTTCTGCAATTTCTTTTAGGGTTACCATTAGTTCTCCTTGAAACTATGCCGTACATAAATTAACGGCGTTGTTTAGTTATGAATGGTAAATCGTTAAACTAATTTTACTATAGATTGTCTGGGTCATAATTGTCAACACATTTTATCAATTTGTACAGCAAATACAAATTTATTAAAAAAGTTTTGTGCATTTTGACTTTGACACAAAAATAATAAAACAATAATATGAAATAAGTTACTAATAACAACGATATCCACGTAAATATTGCAATAATAATAGACAATTACGCTTAAATACGGTGTGTTTATCGTTAAACTAATATGTGCAGGCTTCATTCTCTATATTCCTATGAACCCAAGTACATTTTCGGAGGATCAGCATGATTTATTACGTAGATTCCGCAGCTTTTAAGGATGGCGACGGAAGCGAAAAAAGACCTTTTAAACATATCAACGATGCTGCAAAGATAGCTGTAGCAGGTGATGAAGTCATAGTTAAGCCAGGTGTGTACAGAGAGCACGTTATCCCTGTTAATGCCGGAACTAAGGAAAGCCCTATTGTTTATCGCTCAGAAGAGCCTTTGGGAGCTGTTATCACAGGTGCAGAACTTGTTTCTGGCTGGAAGAAGGTTAAGGGAAATACCTGGACTGTACGCGTTAGCAATACTATGTTCGGCGCCTATAACCCATATGTTGAAAGAGTTTATGGCGACTGGTACTTTTCTCCTATAATCAGGCATACAGGTTCAGTTTTTGTTAATGACAACATGATGTATGAAGCTTCTTCCTTGGAAGAGTGCCAGAAGGGAAAGGGTGATCCTCTTGCCTGGGATCAGGAAGCTTGTAAATATCTCTGGTACACAGAGCAGGATGAAAAGACAAATGAGACCATTCTTTATGCCAATTTCCAGGGGCTTGATCCAAACAAGGAGAAGGTCGAGATCAGCGTAAGGCGCAATGTCTTTATGCCTACCAAGAATCACGTTGATTATATTACTGTAAGCGGCTTTAACATCAATAAGGCTGCTACAACCTGGGCTCCTCCAGCTGCTTATCAGGACGGAATGATCGGTCCTCACTGGAGCATGGGCTGGATAATCGAGGACTGCGAAGTTTATGGAAGCAGATGCTGTGGAATATCTCTTGGCAAATATCTGGACCCTGAAAATGATATGTATTTTACCAAGAACCATGTAAAGAGCCCTACTCAGATGGAGCGTGACGCAGTCTGCAGAGGTCAGTATCATGGATGGTTAAAAGAAAAAGTGGGTCACCATATCATTCGCCGCTGTCATGTACATCACTGCGAGCAGACAGGTATTGTAGGTCGAATGGGCGGTGTTTTCTCAACAATCGAGGATTGCGAGATTCACGATATCTGCACTTCACAACAGCTTGGCGGAGCAGAGACCGCTGGAATCAAGCTCCATGCTGCAATTGATGTGACCATCAGAAGGAATCACATTCACCACTGCATAGAGGGTGTATGGCTTGACTGGGAGGCTCAGGGTGCCCGCATCAGCCAGAACCTTATGCATGACAACTATAGACATGGTGGCCTTAAGCAGGCTCCAGGCGCTATGTTCTCAACAGATATATTTATTGAAGTTGGCCATGGCCCTACACTTATTGATAACAACATACTTCTGTCACCTACAGCAGTAACTATTCCAAGTGAAGGCATTGCAGTTATCCACAATCTGATTCTTGGTGGTTTTGCTCTTGTAAACTCAGGTGTAGACAGCGTTGTTAACGGTCAGAGAGAGCCTCGCTATACTCCTTACCACATTCGTCACAGGACTGAGGTTGCCGGCTTTATGACAATCCTTCATGGGGATGACAGAATTTACAACAATGTGTTTATTCAGCAGCATCCAATAACTGACAAGAAGAAAACTCCTGCTGACTCTGAATATGAAGTGGTTGGAACCAAGCCTTTTGACATCTTCCCTTCCTACGAGGAATGGATCAGTCAGTTTGACTTTACCAAGAACCCTGATATGGGAGGCCTGGCGGAGGCACACTTTGGACATCTCCCTGTATGGATCGAAGGAAACGCCTACTTTGGCAGTGCAACTGTTTCCAAGCATGAAAAGAAAAAGAATCATCTGGAAGATAAGAAAACAAAAGTCACTGTAGAAATAAAAGAAAAAGATGGCGACTGGTATCTTAAAACCAATTACGAGAAAGCCCTAGCAGACCTTCTTGATGGTATTATCACGACTGATACCCTTGGAAAAGCCTTTGAGCCTGAGCAGAGATTTGAAAATACCGATGAAACTCCAATCACCTTTGATCTGGACTTCTTTGGAAATCACAGATCCTCAAGCACTATTCCAGGGCCACTGTCATCAGTAGGAAGCAAGGAATTCCTTGTTTTCAAAAAGCTTGAAATTAAATGATCAAATAAAGTAGAAAAAAAGAGATGAGTACATTTGCAAATATGCAAATGCCTCATCTCTTTCTTTAGTAGAAGTATTAAATCAATATATAGATATTATCGATCAAAGTGCCTCGTGGCATGTACGAGCGATAACGTCAAGCTGCTGCTCCTTAGTAAGGTTGATGAACTTAACAGCATATCCTGATACACGGATAGTGAAGTTAGCATACTCAGGCTTATCAGGATGCTCCATAGCGTCGATAAGCTTCTCCTTACCAAATACGTTAACGTTAAGTTGGTGTGAACCCTGTTTGAAGTAACCATCAAGTACGCTAACGAGCTTGTTAGCTCTCTCTTCGTCGTCATGACCAA
>JAEEGL012254766.1_pt1 | contig 24239 bp, 25 predicted proteins | sample 9134231 | NCBI WGS metagenome assembly JAEEGL01 (sample SAMN16246548, study PRJNA631951) | gut metagenome | biome: gut microbiome; feature: rumen; material: fiber-attached | host: Bos | place: Iran: Karaj | collected 2018-10
TCCCGAGTACGTTGACACAACGATCACGTGCGCCTGCGGCGAGGTAATCCATACCCGTTCGACTCGCAAGAATATACGCGTGGAAATTTGTTCCAAATGCCACCCGTTCTATACCGGCAAGCAGAAACTTGTCGATACCGGTGGACGTGTTGACCGTTTTAACCGTCGTTATAACCTCAACAAACAGGGCTAAAATTCTTTGTTTTACAGCGGTTGCAGAATGCAGCCGCTTTTTCTATACAAAAAAGAGGAAGGGAAAAATCCCTTCCTCCAAAATCAACTAATGATTATGCAGCGTTATCGGTGACAACATCAAGAACATCATCGACAGGAACATCATCTGTTCTTACGCCCTCAATACTGTCGCGCTTCGCGCAGAAGGAGCAAAGGCGTGTACGATTTGCTGCAATTGCTTGTTCAACGGTACCGTAAGTCAGTTCATCAGTACGGTTAAGAGCCTGGCAATCATCATGAGTATGATAGACTTTACCAAACTGCGTCCAGAAGACATCTCCGCTGATTGTCTCGATAGCAGCATTCTGTTCTTCAGCAGAAACAGGATCAAAATCATAACTTCCCAAACCGCCAAGAATCAAAGCAATCGCCGCAACAGCAGTTACAATTGTCTTCGTTTTCTTATCCATATCCTTATTGACCAAAACAAGGACAATTAAGGGCAGGAAAGCAAGAACAGCGACAAGGAAGCCCATATTGTTCCAAAGCCAGAATAGGACTTTGTTCTTCTTGGACGCAGGCTTTATACGATTTGCTTTTTTCCAAAGTTGAGAACCGACAACAACAAGAATCAGGTCAAGAACGATAGCCAATATTGCCTGGTAAAGAGTCGGCATGAATTTAAGATTTGCTTTGCCAATCAAAAGAAGATAGGCAAGTACTTCTAGTCCAATAGCCGCGAGCCAACATACTACAGCACCGATACGAAGTCCGGTCGCATTACCAACAGGTTTTGCCTGTGTATATTTGACCTCAGACGCGGACGACACTTCACCGGAGGCAGCCGCTTTGTATGAATGTGTTTTCTTTTGCGCCATTATTATTTCTCCTCATGATTAATTTTTTTAAATTATATCAATATATATATAAAACTTCCACTAGATTTCTCAAAATGTGATATTATGATACAAAGATCGCAATAGCGATTTGATTGATTTATGACTATAACAGGAGTATTAGAATGGATCTTTCTCAACTATTAAGTGCTCTAATCAACACAGACACTGTCAACGGAATCAGCCAGACGACTGATACCTCAGCTGAAGAAGTCACTAACGTTCTGGCAGCCGCCATCCCTTCCTTACTGAATGGAGCTAAGGCTCAGGCGGATGATGCCAAGACTTCTCAGAGTTTTATGAATGCCATGCTGGACCACAGCAAAGATGACACAGAGAATGTTTCTGAATTTATGAAAAAAGTCGACCTGGAGGACGGCGGAAAGATCGTAAATCACCTCCTCGGATCAAATGTCGACGCTACAGCAGAGAACGTATCCAAGGTCACTGGCGTCTCCACTGTTTCAATTTTAAAGATCCTTGCTGCCGCTGCGCCTTTACTGATGTCCATTCTCGGAAAACAGGCATCACAGTCCGGTAATGCCGGTCTTCTTACCGGTACCGGAACGAGCAGTGTCGCAACCGGGCTTATGTCCAGCCTCCTCGGCGGCAAAAACTCCAGCTCCTTGCTCACTGCGCTTATGGGGGCAGCGTTGCTTTCGCAGCTTGGCGGCAACAATTCTTCCGGTGGTCTGCTTTCAGGTCTTTTAGGTGGCGGTCAGCAGCAACAGCAACCGCAGAGTTCCGGGCTTCTCTCCAGCCTTTTAGGCGGACAGAGTCAGCAGCCCGTTCAGCAGCAAGCGCCTGCTAATACGGATTTGCTAAATGCTCTCCTTGGTGGCTCTCAGCCTCAGCAACAGCAGCAGGCTCCTGCCAATACAGACCTTCTCAGTGCTCTTCTTGGCGCTTCTCAGCAACCTGTTCAGCAGCAGACTCCTGCCAATACGAATCTGCTCAGCGCTCTATTGGGCGGTCAGCAGCAACAGCAGCCTGTAGCCAATCAGAGTCTGCTTTCCAGTTTGCTCGGTGCTCAGCCTCAGCAGCAACAGCAGTCTACAAACGCTGATCTGCTAAGCGCTCTTCTCGCAGCACAGCAGCAACAGCAGCCTGCACAGACTTCTTCCTCCGGAAAGAAAAAGAAAAAAGCAGAATCAGCTACCCAGAGTGCCGCTACACCTGCTTCTCAGCAGAATGTTCAGCAAACTAACGCTGGTTCCGGATTACTTGGGGCAGCTGCTTCATTACTCGGCAGTCTACTTGACGTCAATCCTGATGATTGACACTGTTCTTGAATCCTCTTTCAAGATATGATATTTTCAATATATAATAGTATTTCAATTAATTGTTATGAGGTGACACCATGGGTAAATTTGTGATTGGCAAAACAAAGAATGGCCAGTATCGCTTTAATCTGAAAGCCGGTAACGGAGAGATCATCGCAACAAGTGAGGCATACACGTCTTTGACAGCATGCAAGAATGGTGTCGAGAGTGTAAAGAAAAATGCACTTGCGGAAGTTGAAGATCAGACGATCGGCGAAACCAAGAAAAACCCGAAATATGAGCTTTATCTTGACAAAGCAGGTGAATATCGTTTCCGCCTGAAAGCCTCCAACGGTGAGCCGGTCTGCCACGGTGAAGGTTATAAAGCAAAAGCAAGTTGCAAAAACGGAATCGATTCTATCGGCAGAAATGCCCCTGATGCTGAAGTTGTCATCGTCGAGGATTGAACCGTCCTTTTAAACAAAGTGAAAAGGGACCCGTACGGGTCCCTTTTTTCATCCTCTCAATTATGATATTCTACCAACATGGGATATTTTACTATCAAAACTGAAACTACTGCAGAAATCATTGAGAAGCGCTCTAGGTTCCTGGCAAGAATCTCTCCAGTAAATACTGAAGAAGAAGCTCTTTGGTTCTTAAATGAGATCAGGCAGGATCACACCGCGACACATCATGTATTCGCGTACAGGCTGAGAGAATCTAATCTGTCGCGCTACAGCGATGACGGTGAACCCAGCGGAACTGCAGGATTACCGGTTCTGAATGTGTTGGAGCGTCCTGGAATAACTGATGCGATAATTGTCGTTTCACGTTGGTTCGGAGGGACTCTTCTCGGAACAGGCGGCCTCGTCAGAGCATATTCCGCTGCCGCCAAATCAGCTGTAGAAACTGCCGGTGTTGTAGAAATGGAACTTGCCGGCAGATATCAGCTTTTTGTTCCCTACAGTGATTATGACCGGGTCTTACGATGCGCTCGGGACTGCGGCATAATTGTAGACAATTCAGAATTTGCCGAAGCAGTCAGGATAGAGCTTATCGGTACAGAGAAGCCTTTCCAATTGTTTTCGGAAGCGATCAATGAGATATCAAAAGGTAGAAACCGTCCTGAACTGATCGAGCATAAGTATCTGCCGATAAAAGAAATAAAGGTTTTCTGAAATAATTGTCGTATTATCTATCGGAGGCGAAAAATGAATCTCCGCGAACAACAAGAATTACTGGAACATCAGATCCTTTCACCCTACGCTTCTTTTTCAGACAGCACAAGAGGAAGGGCGCGCATCGAAGAACCTTGTCCGATGAGGACGGAATACGCTCGTGACAGGGATAGGATCCTTCACAGTAAAGCTTTCCGGCGTTTGAAACAAAAGACTCAGGTCTTTTTGTCTCCTTTAGGCGACCATTACAGAACCAGAATGACCCACACTCTGGAAGTGACTCAGATTGCCCGGACAATTGCAAGGGCTCTCAGAATAAATGAAGATCTTACCGAAGCTATCGCCCTCGGTCATGATCTCGGGCATACACCATACGGACATGCAGGGGAGCGTGCACTCAATCAACTGAACAGCAACGGATTTAAACATTATCTGCAAAGCGTACGTGTCTGTGAAAAGCTGGAAAAGAACAGGCACGGGCTTAATCTCTGTCGGGAAACGCTGAATGGTTTTGCATGTCATACAGAAGGTCCCCAAGCTTATACTCTTGAAGGGAAAGTCGTCAGATATGCCGACAGAATCGCATTTCTGAATCACGATTTCGAAGATGCGGTTTCCGCCGGTGCTGTAACTGAATCAGATCTTCCTTGCCTAGTGAAGAGCCAACTTGGAACCAGTAAATCTCAGAGAATCTCTTCTCTGATTTCCTCTCTTGTCGACAATTTCCAGGATGGTGAACTCGGCTTTGATATCGCTACCAAAGAGGCGTTCTGGACCTTTAATGATTATATGTATGAAGCCGTGTACTTAAACACTGATGGAAAACCCAAGGCCGAGGAGCATAAAGTGTTTGGTATCGTGGAAGCTTTGTACAAGTACTTCCATGAGAAACCCGATGCAATGCCCGATTTCTATCTTCAGATAGCTTTTGAGGAAGGGATCGATCGGGCTGTAACGGATTATATATCCGGTATGAGTGATGAATTTGCAACCACCACTTATGAAGACCTCTTTATACCGAAATCCTGGCCGGTATACTGAAAAGCATCGATAGATTTTGAATGGAAAGGAGGGAAATCCGATTTGCCGTTACCACAAGATTTTTTGGATGAAGTGCATGACAGAAATGATATCGTTGACGTGATCAGTTCTTACGTACAGTTAAAAAAAGCGGGAAGATTATATCGCGGATTATGCCCTTTCCATACTGAAAAAACACCTAGCTTTACAGTTTATCCGGATACACAGAACTACTATTGTTTTGGTTGCGGAAATGGCGGAGACGTAATCTCTTTCATAAAAAACTATGAAAATCTGGATTATATCGAAGCGGTCCGCCTTCTTTGCGACAGGGCGGGGTTACGTTTTCCAGAAGATACGGGAGATAAAGAAGATAATCTCAAAAAACGGATTTTGGAGGCAAACAGACTTGCAGCCAGATTTTTCTTTGAGACTTTAAAATCGGATGAAGGATTAGAAGCTCGAAAATACTTAAAGCATAGGGGATTATCAGACGAGACCATAACTAGATTCGGTATAGGATACGCGCCGGATAGCTGGGATAAACTCAGAAACTACTTAAAAAGCAAGGGATTTACAGAAAATGAACTAGTAGATGGTAGTTTATGCGGAAGAAGCCAGCGGGGAAATTGTTTTGATTTTTTCCGTGCACGCGTCATGTTTCCTGTAATTGACGTCAGAGGACAGGTCGTCGCTTTCTCCGGCAGAACAATGGGAAGCGACAGCAGGAAGTATGTAAATACAAAAGACACACCTGCATTCAAAAAAAGCAAAATCCTATTCGGTTTGAATTTCGCTAAAAATTCTGGAACGAAGAAAGTAATACTTGTAGAAGGGCAGATGGATGTCATCTCTCTTCATCAGGCAGGATTCACTGATGCGGTCGCAACATTGGGAACTGCCATCACGGATGAGCACGCAAAACTCCTTTCAAGATACGTCGATGAGGTCCTAGTTTGTTACGACTCTGATGAAGCCGGTCAAAAAGCTACCAGAAGAGCTATTGACACACTTCGGCCTACAGGGCTTCCTGTTCGTGTAATCTCCTTGGAAGGCGGTAAAGATCCTGATGAAATCATTCTGGAAAAGGGGGCTTCTGCTTTCAGGGCGGCATTGGATAAAGCCAATGGTTCTTTAGAGTATGAATTGTTACGGGCAAAAAGAAATGTAAATATTGAAACGCAAGACGGTAAAGTAAGTTACCTTAACAGTGCCGTTTCGATTCTGTCCAGGTGTAACAATCCTACCGAACGTGAAGTCTGGGCCTCTCAGGTCTCTTCCGAAACAGGTGTGGACAAACAAACCATTCTGTCTTCTGTTCAGCGAACTATCCGGCAGAAAATAAAACTGGATAAGCAAAAACAGGAGAAGGAACTGCCTGCCAGCATCACAGGAAAATATCATCTGAAACCTTATGAACGGGAAAAAGTCGGTTCGGTTTCTGCGGAACAGCGTCTAGTAGCTGCTGTTTTTCTGAATCCTGATTATGCTAAAAAAGCATCTGACCAGGTCAGCGGCAATGATTTCATTTCTGCTGAGACCGGTACTTTATTTGATCAAATCGTAGCTCAGATAAACGAAGATTCATTCAACGGTTATTCTTCTTTATCGCAGACACTCACAACACAGCAGAATTCACTGCTATCGGGAATTCTCGCCGACAATAGTGGTGTTGGTTTCTCAGCAGAAGATACAGATTATTTTATCTCGAAAATTGTTGAATCACGTGATCGGAATAAACTGGAAGTTAGATCAGCAGATCCGGATCAATTGATGAAAGCATTAAAAAACAGAAAAGGAAAATAACGGAGGGAAAATGAGCGAGAAAAAAGAAGTTTTGAAGGAACTGATCGAGCAGGGAAAAAGAGAAGGGAAACTCTCCACACAGGACATTAATGATGCTCTGGAAGAACTTGATTTTGACGCAGAGCAGGTTGATAAACTGTATTCCACGCTTGAAAACCAGAATATCGACATTACTGACGATCTTCCGAATGAAGCAGAAGAGGATCTGACACTTCCAAAAGAATATCTTGAACTGGAAGCTGGCGTCAGTGAAGGTATCGATGATCCTGTCAAAGTTTACTTAAAAGAGATCGGCAGAGTTCCGTTGCTTACCCCAGACGGGGAAGTTGAACTTGCCCGCCGGATGAATGAGGGCGATGAAGATGCTAGAGAGCGTCTTGTAAATGCAAACCTTCGACTTGTTGTTTCCATTGCCAAAAGATATGTCGGCAGAGGTATGCATTTTCTTGATCTTATTCAGGAAGGCAATCTTGGTCTGATTAAGGCAGTAGAGAAATTCGACTATACAAAGGGCTTCAAGTTTTCAACATATGCAACATGGTGGATTAGGCAGGCCATCACACGAGCCATAGCGGATCAGGCACGAACAATCCGCATCCCTGTCCATATGGTTGAGACGATAAACAAGGTTAAAAAAGTATCAAGCCAGCTTCTGCATGAAAACGGCCACGATCCAACGGCAGAAGAAATTGCAGAAGTGATGAATATCGCTCCTGAGAAAGTGCGTGAGATCCTGCGCGTCGCCCAGGAACCTGTCTCCCTTGAAACACCTATCGGTGAGGAAGAAGACAGTCATCTTGGTGATTTTATTCCTGATGAGGAAGCTCAGGTTCCCGCAGAAGCGGCTTATCAGTCGCTGCTTCGTGAGCAATTATCCGATGTCCTTTCGACTTTGACCCCCCGTGAGGAAAAAGTTCTTCGCCTTCGTTTCGGTCTGGAAGACGGAAGACCGCGTACTCTTGAAGAGGTCGGTAAGGAGTTCAATGTTACTCGTGAGCGTATCCGCCAGATCGAGGCAAAAGCTTTGAGAAAGCTGCGTCATCCATCACGCTCCAAAAGATTAAAGGATTTTCTGGACTAAGCTGATATTCCAAGAGCTGCTTCCGTTGAAGCAGCTCTCTTTGTGTTGTACGAACTTGTCAAGATATGGTAACATCGTCTTATTCTGGAAATACAGTCTGGAGGTTCTAAATTGAGATTCTATTTTGCATTATGGCTTGCAAAAGTTGCCTCATTTCTTCTGAAGATCGCAAGCAAATTCACGTCTATGAGGGGAACGAATTTCCCCGGTGAGATTGCACTCAAGATATGTCCTGATTTTATTGGAATTATTAGCAAACCTGAAAAAATCGCTGTCGTTACCGGAACAAACGGGAAAACGACCACCAGCAATCTTCTTGTGTCTTTACTGCGTGAGTTCGGATTTGATGTCCTGAGCAATGAATACGGCAGCAATATAAAATCCGGCGTAGCTACTGCTCTCCTGAACGGTGTAACCTGGGGGAATCGCTCCACAAAGGAAATTGCTCTTCTTGAAGTTGACGAGAGAAGTGCTATTCGAATCTATCCCTATATGAAACCGGATTATGTTGTTGTGACCAATCTCTCAAGAGATACGATTATGCGAAACGCGCATCCGGAATATATTTTTCATATGCTTGATACGTATCTGCCTGATACCGCAAAAATGATACTTAACGCAGATGATCCGATTTCTTTCCGACTTAAAGAGCACAATCCCAGAGTCTATTACGGATTTGACCAGCAGCCAGAGGATCCGGTGGAAGACACACATCTCGTAAATGACGCTAAAGTTTGTCCTGTATGTCACTCATTGATCAGGTACAAGTTCCTGAAATATGATCATATCGGACAGGTTTTCTGCCCCGATTGCGGTTTCGCTTCACCAACAGCAGACTATGCAGTTGAAACTGTCGATTATGCTTCTGCCCGGCTGAAGATCAGAACATCGTCCGATACTAATGAGTTCCATCTTATCTCCGATACAACTTTCAACATCTATAATGAAGCCGCCTGTATCGCCTTTCTGTCTGAATTAGGCATATCAGCTGAAATAATAGCTCAAGGTCTTGAGAAAGTCTCTATCGTCGACAGCAGACTCCGGGAAGAACGATGCGGCAATCTGCGCATTGCTGCCATAATGTCAAAAGGACTGACCCCTGCATGCAATGCTGTTCTTGGATATACAGTATCGCAGCCTGGGGAAAAGGAAGTCGTCCTCTATCTTGAAGATAAACATGAACTGGCTGTGAGCAGCGAGAGAATCACATGGATATGGGACAGTGACTTTGAATTGCTTAAGGACGAATCGATAAGTCGTATCGTGATCACCGGTTTCCGCCGTTATGATTTTTATTATCGTCTGCTTCTTGGGGGCATCTCTTCGAAGAAGATCATTTTGGTTCCCGCACCTGAAGATGTTGCTTCTCAATTAAACCTCAGTGACGGTTCCTCAGTATTCATACTGAATGATATTTATTCCGTACCTGAACGGGACAGAATGATCAGCGATATCAAGAACAGAATAGGAGAGAAAGTATGATAATCGAATATCTGTACCCGGAAGTAGGAAATCTGTTCGGAGACAGTTTTAATTTCCGTCTTCTGAAGGCATGCTTTCCTGAGGCAGAATCCATTGAAACGCATCTGAAAGACATTCCCGCTTTTTCAGTTTCAGATGTGGATTTGATATACATGGGATCATCGACTGAGTCAGGTCAGGAACTGATCATCTCTGCGTTATTACCTTATTACGGAAGATTGAAAGAATTGATCGAAAAAGATAAAATCGTGCTCTGCACCGGAAATGCTTTGGAAATCTTTTTACAATCGATCAAAAATGAGGACGGTTCTGAGATTAAAGGTCTGGGACTATTTGACTTCATTGCGAAACGGGAGATGCTGAACAGGTATAATTCGCTTTTTCTTGGGGAGATGGAGGATTTTGAGGTCGTAGGATTCAAATCACAGTTCTCACACTGTTACGGCGATAACGAAAATACTTTCTGCATGAAAGCGATAAAAGGCTGCGGGATTAATCCGGCGTCCCGTCTTGAAGGTATTCGTTATCATAATCTGATCGGAACCTATTTATTAGGCCCCTTTTTACTCCTGAATCCTCCTTTTGTCCGTTATTTGCTGAAGTTGCTTGGATATCCTGAAAAACAGCCTCCTTTCGAGAATGAAGCTTCAGAGGCATATCGGATAAGACTGGAAGAATTCCATCGTCCTGATATTAAAATGGAGTCCTGATATACAAATCAAAAGAGAGACGACCCTGAGATATCAGGATCGTCTCTTCTCATATTATTGGTTTTCATTTGAAAACATCAAAGCCATTTGTCCAGTTCTTTTTCGACTTTGAGATTCTTTTTGATCTTGGGTTTTGGAAATGCACGGCCGCGGAAAACAACGAGATCAAGATCCCTAAGGACGGAGAAATCATTCAGGGGATTAGAATTGCAGACAATAAAATCTGCAGATTTTCCAGCTTCAATACTTCCGGTCTCGTTGTCAATGCCAACGATCCGGGCATTGCCTAGAGTGGCTGTATACAAAGCAAATGATGGACTGACCCCACAGTATTTAACAAAATAATGGAGTTCCCGCCACATATCGTAGTGTGTAATAAACGGACATCCCGTATCCGTACCCAGACCGACAGGAATTCCATTTTCCAGCGCACTCTTGGCACAATCGATAATGCCTTCAAATACAATCTTTCCGTTCTCTTGAGCAGTTTCTGAACAGTAACTGACACTTCTGTCAAAAAGAGCATAAGGAAGAGCGGGGGAAAGGGTAGTAATCAGTTTAGCACCAGTGTTCTTAAACAGAGAAATGATATGCTCGTCAGGTTTTGCACCGTGCTCAATCGTATCAACACCGTTCTCAAGTGCAACACGAACACCTTCAGGGCTTTCGACATGTGCAGCAACATAAAAGCCCAGTTTATGAGCTTCATCGCATGCTGCTTTCACATATTCAGGAGGCATGCGAAGAACTCCTGGTTCTCCAACTTTCTTGGCATCAAGAACACCGCCCGTGATCATCAGTTTTATTAGATCCGGTCCGTCTTTGGCAATTAAATCTACCAGTTCCCTGGCATGTTCCGCACTTGCAGCTTCATAGGCAAGCGAGCCTGCCATATGCCCGCCCGGAACTGAGATCGCCATGTTGGCAACCAGCATACGGGGACCAATAGTTTCACCATTTTTGATCTCATCCCTTACACGGGAATCGAAATCCTGAACGCCGCCAACCGCTCTCACTGTTGTGCATCCACTCATCAATTCTGTTTTCATATACGTCTCGCACATTTTCTTGACGATATACTTCGTAAGCGATGTGCTGGTAAGGATACGGACTTTCTTACTATTATCGACCTCTTTTTTCTTAGGAGTTCCGTTGGCCGGAACGTGTATATGCAGATTGATCAGGCCTGGGAGCAAAAAAGATCCATTGAGATCGATTTCCTCATCAAAAGGCTCAGATGAGGTTCCATCCGGGAAAACAGAATGAATCCTGTCATCTTCGATCATGACAGACATTTTTCCCTGAGGGGTCATGTTTTCTGTACCATTAAGAAGCGTACAGTTCTTATATAATGTTTTCATTGATATCCTCACTCATCGTATTTTCTTCGATCAGAGGGCGAGAATGACTTTGCTCCCGGATTCTGTCTTTGTTCATCAAGATATCCCAACAAAGCTACCAGCAGAAGAAGCAATAATCCAGCGATCCAAACCATTACTATACCTCACTGAAATATATTTGACATAAATTTATATTTTTATGTTAACAAAAACATCGACAAAAGAAAAGGAACATGAGTTTCGAAAGATGTCCGCAATTATTCTTACAAAAAATGATTCTTAGTTGATTCTTACAATTTCACATGTTAAACTGTTAAAGTAATAACTTAGATGGGGGATTATCAAATTGGCTAATATGCGTAGATCCGATGATGCTGATAGCCTCTTTCAGGCAATTTTATCATTGGAATCAGTAGATGAGTGCTATGACTTCTTTGATGATTTATGTACCGTTCCTGAGATGAAATCTTTCATTCAGCGGTATAAGGTAGCAAAATTACTTCTTCAGGGGGAAGTATACAGCGATATAGTTGCCGAGACAGGTGCATCCACCGCAACGATCAGCCGTGTGAACAGATCGCTTTCCTATGGATGCGATGGATATCGTATGGTATTCAAAAAATTGGGGCTTCTTGATTGATGTCGCAATACTATTCATTGGCAAATTATTATGACTCTTTTACCGGCAATGTCGACTACAGTCGACGTGCCGATTTTCTTGTGCGTTTTTTTATCGATAAAGGATTGCTTCTTTTGGATGCAGGCTGTGGCACCGGTACCATGTCCAAATTGATGATCAGTAGGGGCTACGATGTAATCGGTGTCGATAATTCTCCCGAAATGCTGATGAACGCACGGATGAAAAATCCTGATCAGATGCTGCTTCTTCAGGACCTCACTGAATTAGATCTTTTTGGTACGGTTCAAGGAGCATTCTGTCTTCAGGATACTTTGAATCATCTGTCCTCAGTCCATGATGTAGATACTGCGATAGGACGGATATCTCTTTTCCTTGAAAGCGGATGTTACTTCATATTTGATGTTAACACTCTCTATAAGCACTCTTGTGTTTTGGCAAATAATGCGTTTGTTTTCCAGAATGAAGAAGCCTATTGCGTCTGGCAAAATAATTATCATTATGAAAATGCGGCTGTCGATATAGATCTTGACGTTTTTTCCAGAATTGGAAATTCTCAGCGTTATGATCGCTGCTCCGAATCGTTTAGGGAAATACTGATTCCACCCGATATACTGGATCGTATTCTGGCTGATAATCAGTTGTCTGTTGAAATGGTGTTGGACGGAGACACACTCGAAGCTGTATCTGAAAAAACTCAGCGATTACTATATGTCTCAAGGAAGAAATAGATATGAATAATATGGTTCGCTTTATTACCGAAGATGGGTCTGCATTTGTCCATGTTGTGGATTCCACGAATATCGTTCGAAAGATGCGCGAACTCCATCACACATCTGCAACTGCATCCGCTGCACTTGGACGCTGTCTGACGGTAGCCTCTTTAATGGGTGCAGGTCTCATGAAGGACGGCAACACGCTTACTCTTCAGGTCAAAGGAAATGGACCGATCGGCGGAATTGTTGTAGTAAGTGACTGGAACGGGAATGTCCGCGGCTATTGTGATAATCCCAGAGCTGACCTCCCAGAGAACTGCGTCGGAAAACTTGATGTCGGCGGTCTGATAGGGCATGATGGGGTTCTGTATGTAATCAAAGATCTGGGAATGGACCTTCCTTATATCGGTCAGGTTCCTCTCAAAACAGGGGAAGTGGCGGAAGATATCGTTGAGTACTACGCGACCAGCGAGCAGATTCCGACCGTTTGTGCATTGGGTGTTTTAGTTGATACAGATCTCAGTATCAGATGCGCAGGAGGTTTTCTGCTTCAACTTCTTCCTGGTGCTATGGATTCAAGCATAGATATCATTGAAAGCAATGTCAGCAAGATTCCCAGTATCAGTTCCTTGCTGGATACCGGAAAAACACCTTTCGACATCGCTGACCTCGTTTTTCGGGGCCTTTCATATCATAAACTGGACAGTTTTGATGTAGAGTATAAATGTACCTGTTCAAGAGAACGGATGGAACGCGTATTGATCAGCCTTGGAAAAGAAAAACTTGATCGGCTTGCCGAAGAACAAGACAATACTGAGATCGTTTGTCATTTTTGTGGAAAGAAATACAATTTTCTTTCCGATGAACTAAGAAAACTGGTTTGAATTAGATTTTCTGGCTGAATAATGATGCAAATATCCTTCAGTGAATTCATTTGTTTTCAGCATTGACAAATCAAAATGAATAAAGTAAAATCGTTTTTACGGTTCGGGAGCTTAGCTCAGCTGGTTAGAGCGCCTGCTTCACACGCAGGAGGTCGCAGGTTCGAGTCCTGTAGCACCCACCATATGCGGGTTTAGCTCATCTGGTAGAGCGCCACCTTGCCAAGGTGGAGGTAGCGAGTTCGAGCCTCGTAACCCGCTCCATTTTATGGAAGCATAGCTCAGCTGGTAGAGCACCTGCCTTACAAGCAGGGGGTCATAGGTTCGAGCCCTATTGTTTCCACCAATAATAATCGAAAGTCTAGAAAATCTTCTTCGGATTTTCTAGACTTTTTACAGTTACCGAATGATTCTCGTGAACAGAGCCGGTACGCATCAGCTTTATCCGTTTTACAGAGCAAGTGCCGATATGTTATACTTTATAAGTTAAGGTGGTGTATTATGCGGATTATTGGCATCGATCCCGGTTATGCAATCATAGGATACGGCGTTCTCGATTATGATAACACCGGCTTTTTTCATGTTGCCGCTTATGGTGCTATCACAACAGAACCCAACGTTGCTTTCGAACTTCGTCTAAAGAAGATATATGAGGATCTCAACTACGTTCTTGGCAGGACAAGGCCGGATGTAATGGCGATTGAAAAGCTTTTCTTTACAAATAATAAAACGACCGGTATCGGTGTCGGCGAAGCAAGGGGCGTAGTTCTGCTTGCAGCAGCGCAAGCCGGCCTGGAGATTCATGAATATACGCCTAATGAAATAAAAAATGCTGTAACCGGCTATGGAAGAGCAGAGAAAAAACAGGTGATGGAACTGACCAGGATGCTTCTGGACTTGAAAGAACTGCCAAAGCCCGACGATACTGCGGATGCTCTTGCTGTAGCGATCTGTCATGCCCATACGTATAGCAGTGATCTTTCTAGATTAAATCATAATTAACTGGAGGAAACATGATCTATTCCTTGAATGGCCTTCTTATTGAAAAACTCGACAGTGCTGCAGTAATCGAATGCGGTGGCGTCGGATATCTTGTTTCATGTTCAACAAATACATTATCAACTCTTCCCGCTGAAGGTCAGGAGGTATACCTCTATACCGTTTTTTCCGTTAAGGAAAATGCAGTTGACCTTGCTGGATTTGCAACAAAAGAAGAGCGCGATCTCTATAAACTTCTCTGTTCGGTATCCGGTGTAGGGCCGAAGCTTGCTTTCTCCGTGCTATCAACGTATCTTCCTGACAGACTAGTCCTTTTGATCGGTAGCGGAGATTCTCACGCACTTACCTCATGCCCCGGCGTTGGGGGAAGAATCGCCCAAAGGATCGTCGTTGAACTGAAAGACAAAGTCCCCGGAATAGCTATGAATACCGGTTCCGTCTCAACCACCAGCCCGACATCGATGTCGACCAGTCTCGGGGATGCAATGGCAGCTCTGATTGCGCTCGGCTTCTCAAGTTCGGATGTATCCAAAGTTCTTTCTTCACTGGATCCTTATCTACCTGCTGATGAGTTGATCAGATCAGCATTGCAGACACTTGATGCGAGGAACAGACGATGAACGATTATTTTGATGACAGAATCATTGAGCCGACACTGTCTCCCGAAGATGTTGAGGTGACGAACAGCCTTCGGCCATTGATGCTCTCCGACTTTATCGGTCAATCAGGGGTAAAAGAGAATCTCGCCATATACATGGCTGCCGCCAAAGCGAGAGGAGATTCTCTTGATCATATCCTGTTATATGGTCCTCCCGGACTGGGGAAAACAACGCTTGCACAGATTATTGCCCGTGAAATGGGGGTCAATATACGTATTACTTCCGGTCCGGCTATTGAAAAGCCAGGTGATTTGGCCGCATTGCTGACCAGCCTTGCACCAGGAGATATCCTGTTCATTGATGAGATCCATAGATTGTCCCGTGCTGTTGAGGAAGTTCTATATCCGGCACTGGAAGACTTCGCTCTGGACATCATTATCGGTAAAGGACCTGCCGCAAGATCGATTCGCATTGATCTTAAGAAGTTTACCCTGGTCGGAGCTACAACACGTTCAGGTAGATTGTCTTCTCCCTTAAGAGACCGTTTCGGCATGTTGCTGAAACTTGATCTGTACACTCCGGATGAATTGGCAACTATCGTAAAACGATCGGCAGGTATTCTGGATGTTCCTATGGAAGATGATTCCGTAGCATTGGAGATTGCGCGCCGCTCCCGGGGAACGCCGCGAATCGCCAATAGACTGCTTAAGCGTGTCCGTGACTATGCCGATGTGTTGGGAAACGGCGTCCTAACTGTTGATCTTGTACGGGATGCATTGGAAAAAATGGGGATTGATCAATGCGGTCTGGACAAACTGGACCGTCGGTTACTGGCTGCGGTCATTGATTACTATGGTGGAGGTCCTGTCGGACTCGAAACTCTAGCTGCTATGCTTGGAGAAGATGCAGTAACACTGGAAGACGTGTGCGAACCTTACCTGATGCAAAGCGGTTTTCTTACCCGGACTGCACGGGGAAGATGTGTTACATCTCTTGCGTATGAGCATCTTGGACGTGAATGTCCGATAGCAGACAGAATCACTCAGGGGTCGCTTTTTGATTCAGAATAAATACAACGGAGAATAAGATATGAGGGTCGCACCCGGCTGGTTGGATTATGAACTGATAGATGCTTCTAACGGCGAACGTCTGGAGCGGTGGGGGAGTTATTATCTTGTACGCCCTGATCCTCAGGTGATATGGAACACCCCGAGGAATCACCCTAAATGGCGTTCTGCAGACGCTGTCTATCACCGCTCTTCTTCAGGAGGCGGTCATTGGGAGTATAAGTCAAGAATTCCCGAAGAATGGGCGATTACATGGAATAATCTTTCATTTCTGGTATCTCCAACAAGTTTTAAGCACACCGGTGTCTTTCCTGAACAGGCTGCGAACTGGATCATATATCAGGATTTGATCCGCAGAGCGAACAGACCCGTAAGGGTGCTTAACCTATTTGGATATACAGGGCTAGCTACCCTTGCCTGTCTTGAAGCCGGTGCTTCAGTCTGCCATGTGGACGCAAGTAAGGGAATGGTCGGACAGGCCAAGAAGAATCTTTCTCTTTCATGCATGGAGCACAAGCCTGTACGCTGGATTGTTGATGACTGTAAGAAATTTGTTCAGCGCGAATTCAGAAGGGGAAACAGGTACGAAGGTATCATTATGGATCCTCCCAGTTATGGAAGGGGTCCGTCCGGTGAGATTTGGAAGATAGAGAATGACCTTGATGATTTCGTCAATGAATGTATGAAAATTCTTTCAGATAAACCTTTATTTGTCTCAATCAACACCTACACTACCGGTGTTGCCCCTTCCGCAATCGGGTATATTTTGAAATCAAAAGTTGGCATGCGAGCTTCTTCTGTTTCTTCTGAAGAAATTGGCCTGAATGTGTCTGAGAGCGGTTTCTCTCTTCCGTGTGGAAATACTACTTTGATGATTTGTGAGGACGCAGTTGAATAATCTGATTACACTTCAGAATGTATCTTTTTCATATCCGGGGCATGATAAAAAAGTACTGGATTCTGTTTCGCTTGACATCCATGAAGGAGAATTTCTGGCAGTACTTGGGTATAACGGTTCTGGAAAATCCACACTTGCAAAACTGATGAATGGAATTCTTTTACCCAGTTCTGGTGTTGTTCTTGTTGAAGGGCTTGATACAAAGGATGAGAACAGCATAGTCGAAATTCGTAAAAAAATAGGTATGGTGTTTCAGAATCCGGATAATCAGATCGTTGCCACCATCGTTGAGGAGGATATTGCCTTCGCCGCAGAAAACCTTGCCTATGATCCCGATGAGATCGAACGCCGTGTTACAAACGCAATTGCTGCAGTCGGACTTGAAAAGCATCGTTTTGATGCACCTTATAAGCTCTCAGGCGGGCAGAAACAGCGAGTTGCTATTGCCGGTATCCTTGCTATGGAGCCGAAGTGCATCGTACTGGATGAACCAACGGCGATGCTTGATCCGGTTGGACGGATGCTGGTCATGAAAGTCATCAAGAGACTTCATGACGAACAGGGAATAACAGTCGTTCTCATCACGCATTTTATGGAGGAAGCAGCTCAGGCAGACCGGGTCATAGTTCTGTCTGATGGATCTGTATGCGAAGACGGTACTCCTACTGAGATCTTCAGCAAGAGAAGCAGGATGCTGGAATTAGGTCTGGACGTCCCGGTTTCAACACAGATGGCTTCACTTCTATCTGAAAACGGGATGCCTATTGATCGGAACGTTATTACTCCCGATCAGTTTTTAAACGCATTCAGCAAAGTTTGCGGAGGTAAATCATGAGTCTGCTCGAACTGAAGAATCTCGGATTTACCTATCAGAAAGGTATGCCCGATGAACACAAAGCTGTTCAGGATGTCAATCTATGTATAGAAGCCGGTCAGTTTGTAGGTATTATCGGACACACTGGCAGCGGGAAATCCACCTTGATCCAAATGCTGAACGGCTTGCTGAAGCCAACCAGCGGAGAAGTGTTAATTAACGGAGAAAATATCTGGAAAGATACAAAAACCATCCTGAAAACCCGTTTCACTGTAGGACTGGTGATGCAGTATCCAGAATATCAGCTGTTTGAAGAATCGGTATATAAGGATATTGCCTTTGGACCTAAAAACATGGGGCTTTCGGACGATGAGATCAGGGAACGGGTTCTTGAAACCTGTTCCTATCTGGGACTTTCCGAAGATATTCTGGAAAAATCGCCGTTTGACCTCTCAGGCGGGCAGAAACGAAGAGTTGCAATTGCCGGGATTCTTGCAATGAAACCTCAGATCCTCGTCCTGGATGAACCGACTGCGGGGCTTGACCCCAGAGGCAGAAAAGAATTGCTTTCACTGATCGACGATTATCACAAACGTGAAAACAATACTGTTCTTTTTGTTTCCCATTCAATGGATGACGTTGCAGCTTTCAGTGATATGGTCCTTGTAATGAATCAGTCCAGAGTATTCTGTTTTGATACGGTTCAAAACGTTTTTTCAAGATCAATCGAACTGAATGAAATGGGGCTCAACATTCCCAGTGTTACCGAGATCCTAGTAATGCTAAAGCATAATGGGTTCGATGTTGACACATCAATTTATCGTTTGAACGATGCCGTTTCGATGCTGATCCAGCGGTATCAGGAAGGCGGCTTGTCATGAGAGATATCACATTAGGCCAATATATCAATGGAGATTCTGCCCTTCATCGACTGGATCCCAGACTGAAACTTCTGGCTACCATTGTTTTCATTGTTTTCTTATTCCTGATAAAATCCCCATATATTATGGTGGTTCTGCTTTTTGCACTTCTCCTGCTATATCACATGGTTCGAATTCCTGTGAAACTTCTGCTTGTGAGTATCAAGCCGGTTCTTCCTATCATTCTTTTTACTTCTTTTTTGAATATGTTCTTTGTTAAAGGGGAGCCTCTGCTTTCAATCTGGAAACTCACTATCTCCGACAAAGGTGTTCTCTTTGCTTTTATGCTTTCAGCCCGTATCATAGTGCTTCTTGCAGGCTCCTCTCTTCTGACCTATACAACTACTCCTATCCAGTTGACAAGTGCGATCGAATCTCTATTTACGCCTCTTCTCAGGTTTGGCTTTCCAGTTCATGAATTGGCGATGATGATGACCATTGCTTTGCGATTTATCCCAACCCTGCTGAACGAGACCGATAAAATAATATCCGCGCAGAAATCTCGGGGAGCAGATATGGAAAGCGGCAATTTTATTCAGAGAGTAAAGGCATTGTCCCCAGTTCTGATTCCTTTGTTTGTCTCTGCCTTCAGACGTGCAGATGAACTGGCGCTTGCAATGGAATGCCGTTGCTATAATGCTTCGGAGAAACGAACCCGTTTACATCAGCTGAAATACACCGGAAAAGATGCTGTCGCAGCTCTTATCTGCATCGTTTTTTTTGGTGTACTTCTTTTTGTGGATGGAAAAATGAATGTTAGACTTTGAAAAAAACTATCTTGTGACGCTATCTTTTCTTGGAAGCAGATATCATGGTTCTCAGATCCAGAAGAATGCTGTTACAGTACAGCAGATTTTTCAGAATGCATTGCACGAAACACTGGGTACGGACGGATTGGAAATCAAATGTTGTTCAAGAACAGATTCCGGAGTTCATGCAAAAGCATTCTGCATCAGTTTTTCTGTCCAGGATTCCTTGTCCGAATTTCGCTTCATTTCCAGAATGAATCATCTGTTGCCTGAGGATATCAGAGTGATAGGGATCAAAGAAGTTCCAGACGGTTTTCATGCCAGATACTCCAGTACCGGAAAGCGTTACGAATACTACATCTGGAATCATGAGATTATGTCTCCTTTATGGGAAGGCCGTGCATTTCACGAAAGGAAGAAGATTGACTTCCAGAAAGTCATGAATGCTGCCGAATTATTTATCGGGACTCACGATTTCAGTTCATTCTGCTCAATAAAAAGCGATGTGGAAGACAAAATCCGCACTGTGAAGGAAATAACTTTACAGGAAAGAGAGCCTGGCCTGTGGGTACTATCCATCAGTGCAGACGGTTTTCTGTATAATATGGCAAGAATAATCGCCGGTGCATTGATCCAGGTGAACAGAGGGAAATTAACTGTACCGGATATTGAAGCTTACCTGAGCGGACGCCCCAGAGACAATTTGCTTCTGACACTTCCTGCATACGGATTATATCTTTCGGAGGTTTTTTATTAATTGGCTAACCAGTTAGACGAGATCACAAACGCAAGAAAGATGCGTGTAAACAAAATCAGGAAAAAACGTTTTTTGATTTTCTTCTTGATTTGTTTTGCTCTCATCGTTTTCTATATGCTGGTCACTTCATACTCGGAGATTGCTTCGAAAGATTTCAAAGATCTGTTTCACACTGTCTTTGCGTCTGGTTCTTATCCGATCGATATGTCTGAAACTGTCACAATGGTTGAGAAGAACGACCAGTCAATTGTTTTACTTTCTCAGAATACGATTAAAACAGTTAAAGGCAGTGGTGCATTGATATTTGAGGCTCCGCACGGTCTTACTAGTGCAGAAATGGCTTCCAGATCTGGGAGAATAGTGGTTTACAGCCAGTCCGGAAAGAGTTTCAAAGTCTATAACCGGTCCTCGTTGCTTACGATGGGAAACACATCCTTTGAAATATCGGGAGCTGCCGTTCTCTCTTCCGGGAGGTATTGTTTATTGACCAGGGGAGACGAATACACATCTGAACTTCATGTTTTCAATAAAGACACGTCAAAACGCTTTACCTGGTATGGTACTGATGGGTTTCCTCTTGATGTGATAGCTTCGCAATCCGGTGATACAGTTCTTGTTATCTCAGTCAAGAGCTTGGAAGGAAGACTGTTCACGGTAATGACTGTCATCAATACCGCTTCTCAAAAAGAAGAATACTCCTTTTCTCACGAAGGTCTGTACGTTGATGCCATGCTCAACGGCGAAGACCTTGTAGTTATATTTGATTCTGAAGCTGTGTATTTCCGTAAGGACGGTCAAATACAGAGTTCTTATGCCTTTGACGGAAAACAGCTTTTGAAAATAGCGCATCAGGAAGGGGATAACATTGCGCTTTGTTTCGGCGACAATTCCCGCTCCGAGATCAATACGATTGTTGTTCTCAGCAAGAAACTGTCGCAAATCATGTATGAACCGTTTAAACGCGAGATACATAGTCTATGGCTCGATTCGGATGAACTTTATGTTTTATCACGTGGGAGGGTATTTGTTTATTCATCGTCTGGAATCCTGAAAAAAACATATGCCTGCAGCACTTCTTCTTATGGAATATTTGAATGGGGAGGACCTGTTGTTCTGGAATCTCAGTTTGCAACCAAACTGACAGAAGCCACACAGACAGAAGAAAACAATGAGTCTTGACATCTTCAATCCTTATGACATTCTGTTTATCACAGTTCTGCTTTTGTTCTTTGGCTATTACTTTTATAAAGGTTTCCTTTATTCCATCGTTGGGATGCTGAAAGTTGTCGGGGCAGCTTGGGCGGGACACGAAGTCAGTTCTCGTTTTTCACAATATCTATATGATCAGTTTGTTCACAAAAAACTGGTAGAATCTGTAGCATCAAAACTGATAGAATTCCGTGATGGACTGATAGATACATTTGGTGATGATTTTATAGGCAAAGCCATCTCATCGTATCTAAGGAATTCTCCGATTGGCGGAGATTTGACACAGGCTGCCGAGACAGTCGTTCAGGATGGATTACAGGAAACAATAGTTAACGGTTTTCAGGTATTACTATTCTGCCTTGTTTTCGTACTTGTGATTCTGATCTGTTCATTACTTCAGAATTTTCTGGTCCATACCAATGACATCCCGGTTCTGGGATTTTTCAATCGTTTGCTTGGCGGCTTGCTCGGCGTGCTGATGTCTATTGTGATCTTATTACTGATTTCTATGGTTATCAGTGTTTTACTGAAATACAATGTTTCATATCTGGATCAGGAAACAATTCTGGCATCTAAGTTATTCAGTGTAATTTTCAAATTAAATCCCTTTTCTAGTTGAGGAATAAAATGCTTTGTTCAAGATGCAAAAAACGTCCCGCTGTGATGTTTATCACAAAAGTCGAAGGAGATAAGACGACCAACGAAGGTCTGTGTCTTGTCTGTGCGAAGGAACTCGGTATCAAACCGGTTGACGATATCCTGAAAAAATTCGGAATCTCCGATGATGATATCGAAGCTTTTTCGGAGCAAATGAGTTTCCCAAATTCAGAAGATGATGATTTTCAGCAGGGTGGTACTCCTACTTTCCCTTCGATTTTCGGCAACCTCTTCGGTGGGAAACAACGCAGTGAAAATCCGTCTGATGGGAAGACTTCTCAGGATAAGCAGGAAAAGAAAGAAAAACAATACAAATTTTTGGATACTTACTGTGACAATCTGACCAAAAAAGCTGTCGAAGGCAAGCTTGATCGGATCATAGGCCGTGATAAGGAAATCGCCCGTACAATCCAGATTCTCTGCAGAAGACAGAAAAATAATCCTTGTCTCATTGGCGAAGCTGGTGTAGGAAAAACGGCAATAGCTGAAGGTATCGCATTAAAGATTGCTTCGGGGGAAGTACCAGACAAACTTTCCGACAAGAAAATATATCTGCTTGATTTGACTGCGCTTGTTGCCGGTACCCAGTTCCGTGGTCAGTTTGAAAGTAGGGTAAAAGGTCTGATTTCTGAGGTCGTAGAGGCAAAGAATATAATCCTTTTCATTGATGAAGTTCATAACCTGACTGGTGCCGGAGATGCTGACGGAGCTATGAGCGCATCCAATATTCTTAAGCCTGCTCTTTCAAGAGGTGAGATCCAGGTCATTGGTGCTACGACTTTTGCTGAATATCGAAAGTATATTGAGAAAGATCAGGCCCTTGAAAGAAGATTCCAGACCGTCAGCGTAGAAGAGCCTTCCATTGACGATTGCATCAAAATGCTTGACGGCATCAAAGATTATTATGAGAATTATCATGGCGTGAAAGTTGGAGAGAAAGAAGTACGTGACATCGTTGTCCTCTCCGAACGTTACATCTCTAATCGTTTTCTGCCCGATAAAGCAATCGATCTTTTGGATGAAGCCTGCACACGCGCTTCTTTGGAATCGCCTGTAATCAAGGAATATCATCTTCTGGAGAAAGATATCGAATCGCTGCAGACTCTTATAGAAGAGGATAACTCTCAGGAAGAACCGGATTACGAAAAGATTGCCAACCTTCGCAGTGATCTTCTTCGTCTTGAAGATAAGCGTGATCAGCTTAAGCCGAAGTTTGAGAACGTCAATGTTACTGTCAATGACATAGCTAAGGTTATCGAGCTTTGGACAGGGGTTCCTTCTGAAATGGTCTGTATGGACGAAGTCCATCAGATTGACAAGCTTGAAGATGAACTGAGAAAGAGAATCATCGGACAAGACGAGGCTGTGACAAAAGTCGCTAAAGCGATTAAGCGGACGAGACTCGGCTTGAATGGGCATTCACGTCCGGCTTCCTTCATCTTTGTCGGACCTACCGGTGTCGGGAAAACAGAACTCGCTAAAGTCGTTGGCGAAACGTTGTTTGACAGTGTTGATCCTATCATCAGAATAGATATGTCTGAATATATGGAGAAACACACAGTCAGCCGGCTGATTGGTTCTCCGCCGGGATACGTCGGCTATGATGAAGCAGGACAGCTTACTGAAAGGGTCCGCAGAAAGCCATACAGTGTTGTTTTGTTTGACGAGATTGAAAAAGCCCATCCTGATATTATGAACATTCTGCTTCAGATTCTTGATGATGGCAGAATTACAGATGCTCAGGGGCGAACAGTAAACTTTGAGCATACTATTGTTATCATGACCAGTAATGCAGGTTCCGGGTTAAAGACTGGGCTGGCTGGTTTCGGTCAATCTCTGGAAGAAATGAATTCCGGGAAAATGCTGAAAGCTTTGAAAGAATTCTTAAAGCCGGAATTTATTGCCCGTGTTGACGACGTGATCGTATTCAATGCCCTAGATGTAAACAGCCTTGTTAAGATTGCCGAACTCATGCTAAAGGATGTCAACTCCATCCTGGAAGAAAAGGGAATTATTCTTCGGGTGGAGCAAGAAGTATTGGAAGTTCTTGTCCATAAGAGCGGAGAAGGGGAATATGGTGCAAGGGATCTTCGTCAGACGATCCGAAGAGAAGTAGAAGACCGCATTACCGATCTGATACTTGAGAAAGATAAACTCTCGGAGATTACTCTGAAGGTCTCTGATACTGGCGAGATCCAAGCAGACTGCAAATAAAAAAAAGATCCTTCTGCAAAAAGCAGAAGGATCTTTTTTTGACTAATAATCAGTCAGTAACGTACGGCAGAAGAGCAATCTGTCTTGCACGCTTAACAGCGTTTGTGAGTTCACGCTGATGGCGGGCACAGGTGCCGGTCATACGACGGGGAAGGATCTTGCCTCTCTCAGAA
>JAEEGL016171210.1_pt1 | contig 24239 bp, 18 predicted proteins | sample 9134231 | NCBI WGS metagenome assembly JAEEGL01 (sample SAMN16246548, study PRJNA631951) | gut metagenome | biome: gut microbiome; feature: rumen; material: fiber-attached | host: Bos | place: Iran: Karaj | collected 2018-10
ATGACTCTTTAGCGGCAGTTCTGAAATTTAATTTTTAATATTTAATTTTTAATTTAAGACAATGAGTCAGAAAATTCGTATCAAACTGAAGAGCTACGACCACAAACTCGTAGACAAGTCAGCAGAGAAGATTGTGAAGGCCGTCAAGGCTACTGGTGCTATCATCAGCGGTCCTATCCCCCTTCCCACCCACAAGCGTATCTACACCGTCAACCGCTCTACCTTCGTTAACAAGAAGGCCCGTGAGCAGTTCCAGCTGTCAGACTACAAGCGTCTGATCGACATCTACAGCTCTACCGCTAAGACCGTCGATGCACTGATGAAGCTCGAACTCCCCAGCGGTGTTGAGGTTGAGATTAAGGTATAGTATATTCCTTATTGGTAAACAATGCGGCATAATTGGTTTCACTGATTGTGTCGCATTTTTTTTGATACCAAGATAGTGGTAAATTGTGGTAAATTGTATCTTTTCACGAAATAATTTACCCTTTTTCTTTCTAATATGTTACTTTTTTACTATTTTTGCAGGCAAATAGTTATTAGATATGAGGTCAGTATGAAGAAAGGAATACTAATTGGCTTGTTGTTCTGGTGCGTTTCCGTATGTTTTGTGCATGCTCAGCTGCCTTCCGTCACATTGAGGACGATGGATGGCAAGACCGTGAACACCAGTGAGCTTTCGAATAACGGGAAACCGTTTATCATTGATTTTTTTGCTACATGGTGCAAGCCGTGTAACCGTGAACTCGACGCCATAGCCGAAGTCTATGAGGACTGGCAGAAGGAGACCGGTGTGAAAATCTTCGCTGTCAGTATCGACCAGGCACAGAATATTCATAAGGTGAAACCCCTTGTGGAGAATCACGGCTGGGAATATGAGGTGTTGCTCGACCCGAATGGTGAACTCAAACGTGCATTCGGTATTCAGGTGATACCCTATGTGCTGATTGTCGATGGCGAGGGCAAGATAGTCTATAAGCATAATGGTTATACCGACGGTGCTGAGGCGGAACTGTTGCGCGTGCTGCGCACGTTAGTGAAGAGTGAAAAGTGAAAAGATGATGTTGCGATTGACGGGATTGGTATTTGTGCTGTGGGCCTTGTCTCTGCCTGTAAGTGCGCAGGACAAGGTGACGGTTACGGGGAGCATCCAGAGTGACATGCTCTTTCCGCAAAGCGACAGTGAGATTGGGGCCACGAAGGATGGTGACTTCAATACCAATACCTATGTTGACGTGCTCCTGCAGAGCCGTTATGTCGATGGTGGCGTGCGGATGGAGTACATGGACCACCCGTTGCCTGGCTTCGAGAATGATTTCAAGGGCAAGGGCCTGTCAAATGCCTGGCTGAAATTCAAGATGGGTGACAATCATCTGACCGTAGGCTCGTTCTATGAGCAGTTTGGCTCGGGGTTTATCCTGAGGACTTACGAGGAGCGTTCCTTGGGTATCGACAACTCCCTAATGGGTGGCCGTCTGGTGGTGAAGCCCGTCAAGGGTGTGACGATGAAGGCCCTCTCTGGTGTTCAGCGCCGTTATTGGAGTTGGGGTAAAAGTGTGGTGTCTGGTGCCGATGCAGAGGTTAACCTCGACGAGTGGGTCCATGGCATGCAGGAGAAAGACATGCGGCTGAGCATTGGTGCTTCTTGGGTCAACAAATATGAGAAAGACGAAGACATCTTTGCCGACCCTACCCATCGCTATAACTTGCCGAAGTTTGTCAATGCCTGGGATGCCCGTATCAACCTTAACAAGGGACCGTGGGGCGTGTTGGCAGAATATGCCCATAAGTCGCAAGACCCTTCGTTCGACAATCAGTTCAGCTATCGCGAGGGTCATGTGGCTATGCTTTCCACTTCCTACTCCAAGAAAGGCCTTAGCGTCCTGTTGCAGGCCAAGCGGTCAGAGAACATGTCGTTCCGCAGTCAGCGCAACATGATGGGAACGTCGGCGTTCATTAATCACCTGCCGGCTTTCACGCAGGATCAGACCTATGCCTTGGCAGCCCTCTATCCCTACGCCACCCAATTGGCCGAAGGCGAATGGGCCTATCAGACGGAGCTGGGTTATAACTTCAAACGCAAGACGCTGCTGGGTGGTAGATACGGCATGAATTTGAAGCTGAACTACTCTTACGTCAGGTCCATCCAAGATGCTTGGTTCAAGTGGGGTGGGGAGACCTACTATCAGGACCTGAACGTGCAGTTGTCACGGCGCATGACGAAGGACTTCAAGTTGAACGTGATGTATATGAACCAGCGGTATAACAAAACGGTCATAGAGGGTGAGGGCGGCATGATACATGCCAACATTTTCGTGGCCGACGGTATGTACCAGTTGGCACCCAATACCAAGCTGCGTGGTGAGCTGCAATACCTGCAGACCAAGCAGGATCAGGGCGACTGGATGTTTGGACTTTTGGAACTCTCGCTGGCTCCCCACTGGATGATTACCGTCAGCGATATGTGGAACCATGGCAACAGTGACATGGAGGCGTATGATGAGAATACCCATCACCACTATTATCAGGGCCTGGTCACGTATAACATCAAGTCGCATCGCATCCAGTTAGGCTATGGCCGTACCCGTGCAGGCTATAACTGTTCAGGGGGCGTCTGCCGTTACGTGCCCGCCACCAAGGGGGTGACTTTAAGTTATAACTATAACTTTTAAAGGAAATAGGTAAGAAAGAGTAATGAGAGAACTATATAAAAATAAGGTACAAAAGTGGGTGAGGGGCATTTTACCTTTTTACCTTTTTACTTTTTTACCATTTCTTGTGGCCTGCGACCATATTGCGGAAGGTGACGAACTCATCTATGTCAAGCAGAAACCTGCCCAGAGAGTGGTGCTGCTGGAGGACTTTACCGGTCAGAAGTGCGTCAACTGTCCGTTTGGTGCGGAAGTTATTGAGCAGCTGCTACAGGTATATGGTGACAGCGTGGTGGCCGTAGGCATTCACGGCGGTCCCTTGGGTTTCAAGGGTAATGCCAATAATGTGGGACTGGCCACCGACCTTGGTGACGAGTACTACAACCATTGGAACCTGGAGTACCAGCCAGTAGGACTTGTCAACCGTCATGGAGCGGTGAACTATGCCGATTGGGCCAAGGCTGTGAAAGAAGAGCTGGCAAGGACGTCGTCGATAGCGATGACGGCGACGGCAGTGCTGACAGACGGCACAGTCGATATTGCCGTGGAAGTAACAGGAAAAGACGGCACCGTGAATGGTAAACTGCAGGTGTGGGTGCTGGAAGACGGTATCATGGCACTGCAGCTAATGCCTCAGGAAATGGGTGGCGGCTCTAAGTCCGACTACGTCCATAACCATGTCTTACGCACGGCCGTCAATGGCCCGTGGGGCGAGGACTTTACCGTCAAGGAGGGTGAGAGCAAGACGCAGACCTACCAACAAACAGTCGATGCCAAGTGGAATACGGAGAACCTCAGCATTGTTGCCTTCGTCTATAACGGTAATGGAGTGGAACAGGCGGTTAAGGTTAAAGTGAAAAGTGAAAAGTGAAAAGTGAAAAGTGAAAAATGAAAAGTGAAAAGTGAAAAGTGAAAAGTGAAAAATTTGCTACCGCAGTGAAAAGTATAAATGAAAATTAGATTGCTTATGAAGAAAATTTTTACGTTATTATGGGGACTGGTTGCTGCCTTGGCCGTACAGGCACAAAGTGACTTCCCCCTACAGTTTGCTGACAAGGACGGTAACATCATTGCCGACGGCACCGTGCTGACCCTGAAGGTAGCAGAGGCGGATGACTTTGGCGATGTCCTTATGCCTACCAACCTGTTTGTGAAGAATACTTCCGACAATGCCGTTCAGGGCGGTGCTAAGTATGTCATTCAGTCGATGGGTAGTGGTGCCTTCCAGACGTGTTTTCCTGAGAACTGCATCAGAAAGACCGCAGCAGGCTCTTACACTACTGAGGCAGGCACCCTTGAAGCTGGTGTGCTGAAGGACATGAAGACCGAGTGGGTTCCCTCGGCAGAAGGGTCGTGTAAGGTGACCTATCAGCTTATCACCTTCAAGCAGAACCCTATTACCAAGCAGTGGATGGAAGACAAAAGCGGTCCTACTGTCACGCTGAACTTCACCTACGACACGTCTGGTATCGTCAGTGCCCAGAATGACAAGAAAGTGCGCACCGTCGCATATTACAACCTGACAGGTCGTCGTGTTCAGACTCCTGCCCACGGCATGTACATTGTCAAGACCACCTATGCCGACGGAACGGAGTCATGTAAGAAACATTTATATAAATAGGTATTATCATACAAAAAACAACAAGAGCTTATGAAACAAAGGTTTACTTTACTTGTCTTGGCAGTTCTGTTCGTGGCTGCCGGTAGTTATGCACAAGTGCCCGCTGCCCAGCACCGTGGTGCTGCTGATATTATCAGCGCACAGCCCGAAGGTAACAAGGTGTTGTATAGTCGCAGCGGCTCTGCCTATGGGTACAGCATGTACAGCGGCCTTTATTACACTGATTTGTCCGGTGCTCTCGGCAGCGTTGTGTTCGGCGCCGACAACAAGGTCTATTTTAAGGATATCGCATCGCAGTATTCTTCCAACACGTGGGTGGAAGGAACCATCGAGGGCAGCCAGATCAAGATTTCCCTGCCCCAGACCATTTGGGACTCTGGTGATGGCTACTGCATTGAGGTGGTCAAGATGAAGCTGAATGCTGCAAGAACTGCATTTGAAAGAACTGACGACCAGACAGTGACCTTGAACTACAACGCCACCACTGGTGTTATCAGCACTCCCGCACTGTCTAATCTCAAGACTGGTAATGAAATCATTGGCTTGAGCTACGATGATGACCTGTCGTGGGCTGGCTTTGGTGATTGGGATGTTGCCTACAAGAAGGTTACTGACCCGTTGGTTGAAGTTCCTGCCGGCCTGTCAGCTGAAACTTATTCGCTGACCGCTGAAGGCTACACGGGTTCACTGGTTCATGTGGGATTCGACGGTAATGACGTCTATGTACAGGGCATCGACCCGAACCTGCCCGATACTTGGGTGAAGGGTACCATCGATGGTAATAAGGTGACGTTCAAGTGCGGCCAGTATGTTGGAGCCGACGAGGTTGCCGGCAACCACGAGTACCTGTACTCCGCTACTGCCGAAGAGAAGTACGATGACTATTACGAAGAGTATTACACAGAATATACGCTCAGCGATGCTGACATTACGTTCGACTACGATGCTGCCACCAAGACCCTTTCGAACAGCAGTCTCTTCCTGCTCAACGGCGGTAAGACAGCAGTGTCCTACCTCAGCGTCTTTGATAAAGCTACCATCGCTCCCTTCTCTGAGGTGGCTGCTACGCCTGCTGCTCCTGTCGTGTCAATCTATGAGGGAGGCTATGACTACTTCTCTGACGGCGACGGATGGGGAGCCCTCTACATAGATCTGAACACCACCGATGTCAATGGCAACTACATACTGCCTCAGAAGGTCAGCTACAAACTGTGGGTAAAGGTCAACGGCGAGGAAAAGCCGCTGCAACTCTCCAAGTATGACTATAAGAACATGGTGGATGAAACCATGGATGAGATTCCATTCGACTATTCCGACGGCTGGGATATCGGCAATTCTGAGAAGAATAAGTATATCTACTACTATGTCATTGGGCCGGAGGCCTACGGCGTACAGACCATCTATCGCGGCGGTGGCGAGGTGCACGCCTCCGAGATTAGCTGGGTAGCGGTGAAAGACCTGGGTGCTGAATTGCAGCCGGCAGCTGCTACACCTGCTTATCCTGATGCTTCTATCGGTGCTTCTGACAATAAGATAGACTATGGCTTCTATACCGGTAGTGAGGACATCACTGTGGCCACCAACAACTTGAAGCCAGAGACATACGACGTTGCTGTCAAGTTCAGTGACCCTGCACTCGTTGGTACACTCATAGAGAGCGTCACCTTCCCGTTGCAGGAGGTAGAGGGCGTCAGCGACATCTCTGTATTCCTGACCTCGCAGTTGCGTGTTGAGAACGGCAAGAATGCTGCCGACCTCGTGGTGAAGAGCGTCACACCGGCTGAGGCTGGCTTCATCACCGTCACCCTTGACAAGCCCTACACCATTCCTGAGGGTGGTGTCTATGTCGGCTATTCGCTGACTGTCAACAGCGTGGAGAAACCGGTCAACCTTACTCCCATCAATGTTATCAGTGAATACAACGACGGTGGTTATTACCTGCATACTTCCGATGGTATCCTGAAGTGGCTTGACTTTGGCCAGTTGACTAATACCAGTGCAATGGTCCAGGTTAAGCTTGCCGGCAGTGGCATTAAGTCCAATGCAGCAGCTATTGAATATTGCGATACGCTGTTTTTCAAGACCGGAGAAGCCATTACGGTGCCTTTGACAGTTGTCAACCATGGTGCCAATGGCATCCAGTCGCTTGACGTGACGTATTCCATAGCCGGCCAGAACGGCAGCCAGCACTTTGACACTGCTGTTGCCGGGTTCTACGGAAAGTCGGCTCAGATAAAACTTGACATTCCTGCTATTGCTGAGATGGGTGGCTACGGGTTAGTCGTGAAAGTTGACAAGGTGAACGCAGTCGCCAACGAGGATGCTGACAACAGCGTTCTGATTCCTGTCGTCGCCATGAACACCATGCCCAAGAAACGTACTCTGCTGGAGGAATATACCGGCACATGGTGTGGCTGGTGCCCACGTGGCTATGTAGGTCTTGAGAAGCTCGCTGAGCTGTATCCCGACGAGTATGTACTGGTAAGCTACCACAATGGCGACGATATGGAAATCATGCAGAGCAGCCTTTACCCGTCACCAGTCACCGGATTCCCCGATGCCTGGATGGACCGTGCCACAGAAGTGGATGCTTACTATGGTGTTGAATATGGTGTAAAGGAGTTTGGTATTGCCGACGACCTCGCTGATAACAACAAGCAGTTCGGCTATGCCGACATCAATCTGTCTTCGAAGCTCAGCGACGACCAGTCAACGGTCAACATTGAGGCTGCGGTAGTCTTCCCCTATAAGCAGACTGCTAATATCTTCAAGGTTGAGTATATCCTTACTTCCGACGGTCTGACCAACGCCAGCTGGGGACAAAGCAATTACTATGCCGGTGGTGGCAGCGGCACTCCGCTCTATATGGACCAGTTCACCAAGACGGAAGACGAAACTGTTTACGGCTTGGTCTTCAACGACGTGGCTGTGATGACCTCAGAGATGTTGGGTGGTTCGAAGAGCATCATAAAGACGGCTGATGCCGACGTACCCGTCAACCTGTCTTATGCGTTCTCGCTGGCTGATGCTGTCAATACCAATGGTTTCCCTGTCATTCAGGATGTGCAGAAGCTGAAAGTCGTTGCCCTGTTGATTGATGCTGGCACCGGCAAAGTTGTCAACGCCAAGGTTGCCAAGCTTGGCGATACAGCGGGCATCAGCATCATTGAGGTTGACAACCGTAGCAAGAGTGCTGCCTACTTCGACCTGCAGGGTCGTCGTGTCGTCAAGCCTGCTAAGGGCCTCTACATCCACAATGGCCGTAAGCTTGTCATTAAATAATAATGTATGTATAGAATCCTTATCAGCCTGTTGGCTGTTATCTTCTCAATAAGTGTGCGGGGTCAGATGATGGACCCCGTACACTTTACTTCTCAACTCAAGATGTTGGAGGGTGCCGAGGCAGAGATTATTTTTTCTGCCACCATTGACGAGGGCTGGCATGTCTATTCCACAGACTTGGGTAATGACGGGCCTGTTTCGGCAACGTTCCATGCGGTGAAGATGGATGGTGTGGAGACCGTCGGCAAGCTAAAGCCGCGCGGCAATGTCACCAAGCAGTTCGACAAGATGTTCGATATGGAGCTGCGCTTCTTCGAGCATAAGGCAACGTTCGTCCAGAAGGTTCGCTTCACCAAGCCGCAGTACACCATTGACTGCTTCTTGGAATACGGTGCCTGCAACGACGAGATGTGTATGCCCCCTTCGGAGGTGGCACTGAAGAAGTCGGGGCACGTCGATTTGCCGGTTCAGCAACCTGCCGACACAAGTAAGGAAGAGCCTGCCGACATAAGTAAGGAAGAGCCTGCCGACACCCTTACTCCCCTCCCTTCGGAGGGGCCGGGGGAGGTTTCTTCTCTCTGGTCCCCTTCTCCCCTCCCTTCGGAGAGGTCGGGGGAGGCCTCCTTTATCTCCATCCTCTTGTTGGGTTTCATCGGTGGACTGCTGGCCGTACTGATGCCTTGCATCTGGCCCATCATCCCCATGACGGTGTCGTTCTTCCTGAAGCGTGACAAGCGCAAAGGAGTCCGCGATGCACTGTTCTACGGGTTGAGCATCATCGTCATCTATCTGGCGTTAGGGCTGCTGGTCACCGCCTTGTTTGGCCCCGACACGCTGAACGCCATGTCCACCAATGCCGTCTTCAATGTGCTGTTGTTCCTGTTGTTGGTGGTCTTTGCCCTGTCGTTCTTCGGCTGGTTCGAGATCAAGCTGCCCGACAGCTGGGCCAACAAGGTTGACCAAAAGAGCGATGAGCTGGCATCCAAGGCGGCAGCAAATTCTTCACTTTTCACTTTTCACTCTTCACTTAGTATTCTCCTGATGGCCTTCCCCCTGGTATTGGTGTCGTTCTCTTGTCCGGCACCCATCATTGGACTGCTCTTGGTAGAGACCACTACAAGCGGCAACTGGCTGGCACCGGCTATTGGCATGTTTGGCTTTGCCGTTGCCCTGGCGTTGCCTTTCACCCTCTTCGCCCTCTTCCCCTCCTGGCTGAAGCAGGCGCCGAAGTCCGGGTCGTGGATGAATACCCTGAAGGTGGTGTTGGGCTTTGTCGAGTTGGCTTTCGCGTTGAAGTTCCTCAGCGTGGCCGACCTGGCCTACGGCTGGCACATCCTCGACCGTGAGGTGTTCCTCTCGTTGTGGATTGTCATCTTTGGCCTCTTGGGTGCATACTTGTGTGGCTGGTTGAAGTTCCAGAGTGATGAGATTGGTGGCGAGATCAACAAACCCATGCCAGTGGTTTGCATCATGGGTGGACTGGTGTCGCTGGCCTTCGCCGTCTATATGGTGCCTGGTCTCTGGGGTGCTCCCTGTAAGGCTGTCAGCGCCTTCGCTCCCCCTATCAGCACGCAAGACTTTAATCTGAATACCAAGGTTGTTGAGGCACATTTTACCGACTACGAGCAAGGCATGGCTGCTGCCCGCCAGCAGGGCAAGCCGGTCTTCGTCGATTTTACCGGCTTCGGCTGCGTCAACTGTCGTAAAATGGAGGCTGCCGTATGGACCGATCCGCGTGTGGCCGACCGGCTGACCAAGGATTATGTGCTCATCTCGTTGTTTGTTGATGACAAGACACCGTTGGCAGAACCCTTCGAGGTGACCGACGAGCAAGGCAACAAGAAGATGCTGCGCACAGTGGGAGCCAAGTGGAGCTACCTGCAGAGCCATAAGTTCGGTGCTAATGCACAGCCTTTCTATGTACTGCTCGACAACGATGGCCATCCGCTCTGTGGCAGTCGGGCCTATAATGAGGATGTGCCTGCCTTCCTTGATTTCCTGAACACAGGATTACAGCGTTACCATAAGTAGCGCTGTTTTTTTTCTTAATATTCCTTAAAATGCAAGTAGGTTAGTTGTATGTTTAGAAATTAAACAGTATATTTGCATTTGAAAGTTTATGATATAAACCTAACACCGAATGACTACGATAGATGAACTGGATATTATCAGTCGTATGCGAGGCGACGTCATGGGCCGTAAAGAGCTGACTGGCGAGAACCTTTTCTTGACATGGGGATACCCTACGGCAATTATCCTGTTGTTGGAGTTTGCTGCGCTGCTGATATGGAACGAAGACTGGTGCGCATGGCTATGGTTAGGCATTCCCCTGATAGGCATCCCGCTGATGATGTACTTCCTCAATGAGGACTATGAGCGCACCCACAGTCGCACTCTTGAACAAAACATTATTCTGATGATGTGGATATTCATTGGTTTCGCTTCGTGTATCGGTGGGGCTGCGATGGGCTTTTCCGGTGTCTTTCCCCAATGCTATTGTGCCTATCAGGGACTGCTCGTCGGCATGGGGTGCTTCATGACGGGCATCATCCTCCATTTCCGTCCCAAAATCATCTGCGGCATCATTGCTTCAGCGCTTTCTGTCATTCCCCTCTTCTTTCAGGGCGACCTCTGGCCGTGGCAGTTGCTGATGGCATCGCTCATCTCCGTCATCGCCCTCATCATCCCCGGCCACCTGTTCCGACGGTTTGTCAAAAGACAAAGGAATCCGTGACATCTCTGTCATCTGTGGTCAATTCAATAATTCGTGAAAATCGTTTAATTCGTGGTCAACAAAAATATTCGTGAAATTCGTATAATTCGTGGTTGAAAAATAAAAAAATATGAGTAATTTCAAGTTTGCAGTTATCAATCCCTTGCTCCACAGCGAGCTGCGATTGAAAATCATGGTCGCCCTCGACTCCCTGCAGAGTGCCGACTTCATGTACCTCTGCCAGATTACCGATTCTACCCGCGGCAATCTGAGTACCCAGATTACCACTCTCCGTGATGCCGGCTATCTTGACGTCTCGAAGTCAGGACTTGGCCGCTTCTCGCGTACCACCTGCAGCATCACCAACAAGGGCCGCGAAGCCCTCCGTGCCTACGAGGAAGGACTCCGCCACATGTTCTCGCAGGAGGTGCCCGCACAAAAGGACACATTGCGGACACAAGAGGGCTGAGATATAAATCGTTCTTTGAGGCTTCGCCTCGAAGCCCGGCGGCGCCTCATCAAAGCTCAAGCAGAGCTTGGCTCTGTTTTCGGCAAGCGCGATTTTTGACATACTGAGACAACGGGAAATTTCCTGCATTTCCTGCACCTAAGCTGAATGTCAGGAAGTTACACGGTATTTCCTGCATCTAATCCTGCACCTAATCCTGCACCAGAAAGAATGAACACGGATTGAACGGACGCAACGGAGGAACTTAGCCATGCAGCGTGTTTTTCCAGAAATGCAAAGGATTATTTCAGTCCATGCTGCAGTATTTTTGCTACATGCAGCTTGGACGAAGTGTCCAAGCTGCTTGGACTGACAGTACCAGCTACATGGATAATTTTTGGGACGGTAGTTAATGAACGTTAACAATCTCGTCGTAAACTAGGTGCAGGTTCTGGTGCAGGAAAATCTGCACAACTCGCTGATAATCAGTGGTAGGTGCAGGTAATGCAGGTTTTACGCCGTGTTTCCGTTATGTCTCAGCGAAAAGTAGTGAAATTGAATATAAACATATTAATAATAATTAAAAAACAACAACTATGAAGAAAAAACTACTGAGATTCCTATTCACATCGCTCATGGCAGTGGTGTGCATGAGTGTGAATGCACAGGCTACCAGCGGCTCATGCGGCGACAATGCCACGTGGGAGTATGACAACGGTACGCTGACCATTTCGGGTACAGGAGAGATCACAACCTACTCCACTGATATGCCGACAGCCTATCCTTGGTATGCGCAAGCCGGAAACATCCAGACCGTCATCATCGGCGAGGGAATCACCAACATACCCGCCTGGGCTTTTGCCATGTATGAGAAGCTGATGAGTATTCATCTGCCCAGCACGCTGAAGACCATCGGTTGGGCTGCTCTGGAAGAGACAGCCCTCTGGAACGTATGCCTGCCCGAAGGATTGGAGAAGATTGAGGCGTATGCCTTCATGATGACACCCTTCTCTACCGTCAGCATCCCCAGCACCGTCAAAGAGATTGGCGAGCGTGCTTTCGGCTATTGCGAGAGTTTGGCGTCCGTTGGCTGCTATGCTGCTACACCTCCCACTCTGGGCAGCAACGCCTTTGGCGACAGCCCCGTTGAAACCTTCTATGTGGCTTCAGAAAAGGTGGGCGACTATAAGGCTGCTGCCGGCTGGAGCGGCTTCGGCGACAAGATTCAGAGTCCTGCCGGCAACTGCGGCCCCAACGGCACAGATGATGACGGCGATGATGATGTGACCAAAGCCACATGGAGCTTTGATATGGCTACCCGCACACTGACCATTGAGGGAACGAAGATGGGACAGTACAACCGTCCTTGGGAAAGTGCCGGCATGGGTGGCACCGGCGGCGGCTTCAACCCCGACAACAACGTGGGCTATCCCTGCGGCATCAAGCATGTGGTCATCAGCGAGGGCATCACAGCCATACCTCCCATGTCGTTCTATATGGAGGTAGGCATCCAGACCGTTACGCTGCCCGGCACACTGACGGCCATCGGCATGAATGCTTTCGGCGAGTGTTTCAACATCGAGACCATCACCAGCAATGCCACCACACCTCCTACCTTGGCAGCAGAGGTTGACCCGGAATGGGGACTGAAAGATCCAGAGACCTACGTCTTCTTCGGCACGCTGAACGAAACAGGAGCACCCAATCCCATCGAGACCCTCACCGACATCCTCGTACCCGCTGCCAGTGTCGACACCTACAAGGCCGCAGCAGGCTGGAGCCTCTATGCCGGCAAGATAAAGGCCAACACCTCAACGGCAATCAACTCCGTTAGTCATAAGGTGAACAATTCTTCTGCCATGTACAACCTCAACGGCCAGCGTGTAGGTCAGGGCTACAAGGGCCTCGTCATCCAGAATGGCAAGAAGATGATCATCAAGTAAGAATCAACTAAAAAAAATACAAACATGAAAAAAATACTGAGATTCCTATGCACAGCGCTCATGGCAGTGGTGTGCATGAGTATGAATGCACAAGCAACAAACGGTTCGTGTGGCGACAATGCCACATGGTCGTATGAAAGTACTACGCTGACCATTTCAGGTACAGGAGAAATGTACGACTATGCTTATGGTGAAGCACCATGGAATGCCTATGCAGATGTAATGAAGTCCGTCCAGATCAATGAAGGAGTCACTTCGGTTGGAAACAATGCTTTCGCTGGATTTACGGCCTTAAACTCTGTGACTTTCCCGCCCAAAGGCTTTACAAGCATTGGTGAATATGCCTTCAGCGGCTGTACGAGTTTCAAGAATCTGAATATGCCCAGTACTATGACGACGATTGGAGATGGGGCTTTTTCTGGCAGTGCGGTCAGAGGTGCCACTATTTATGGTGGCGTGACAAAGATTGGCGACTACGCCTTTGAGACATGTACTAATTTGGATGGTGTCGCTATTTATGAGGGAGTAGAGGAGATTGGTGAAAATGCCTTCGATGGCTGCGGCCTTATCTCTGTAGTTATTCCCAGCACAGTAACTACTATCGGAGGAGGTGCATTTATGTCCAATGCTGCGTTAGAGGCTGTCTATATCGGAGCAGGAGTGACCAATATCGGTGCTGCCGCTTTTCAGGGCTGTACGGCATTGACCAGTGTCGGCATTGGTGGCGCGACAGCACCAACGTTAGCTGACGCCGCCTTTACCGATTATGATGGCGTGACTCCACTCGCCATCGATGCATTCTACGTACCCTCCACAACTCCGTATAGCAGCGGATGGGGAGGTTATGCAGCTGCTAAGTTCAAAACGCTCTACGAGGGAACTTGGACTAACTCTGGCGGTGCAGGGCAAGGAACTGGAACATGGTCCTTTAATATTACAACGGGAACGTTGACTGTTAACGGAACAGGTAACCTGAATGTTTCACCGTGGATGGGCATGTCTGCCATCAATCCTGAATTTTATGACAACGAGCATCCAGGCTATTGGAGCAAGGTGCTTAGCTTCGTCGTGGGCGAGGGTATTACCCACATTCAGACCATGGGTGTCGGCATGCAGATAAACTGTGCTTCCGTTACCTTACCAAATACACTGAAGTATGTAGGTTATTCTTGTCTGGAGGAATGTGCCTTCACCAGCATAGAACTGCCCGAAGGACTGGAGACCATCGACGACTATACATTCTTTGACTCCAAACTAACATCGCTAACCATCCCAAGCACAGTAACATACATCGGAAGCAGTGCTTTCTTGGCCAATGCAGACTTGGCTACCATCACATGTCTTCCCGCCACTCCTCCAGACCTTGGACCTTACGAACCCTGTTTTGGCGATGGCAGTACCATCACCGCCATTTACGTTCCAGCTGGCTCAGTTGATGCCTACAAGAATTGGGAATGGGATGAAAGTATAGGTTATACACAATGGGATGGTTGGAAAACCTATGCGAGCAAGATTCAGCCCATCGCAGACGCACCTGCAGCCACCACGACGTTTACCTATACAGCTACAGAGAAGGAGACGAGGTTCGATACGTTTGCGAAGTTCTCGGGTGCTACAGCCGTTAAGTCACACGAGTTTGCTGACGGCGCAGGAACGGTTGTCTATGAGGGTACCGTGACGGAGATTCAAGGCGATACCTTCAGGGCAGCAGGGGGGTCCAATACCAATCTGACGAGCATCACTATCCCTGAGAGCGTCACATCGTTAGCCGCTAATGCCCTACGCAAGAGCACGGCACTGACTACCGTCAACTTCGCAGGAACGCCCACGCTGACAACCATCGGCAACTATGTATTCGCCAGCTGCTCGGCACTGGCAAATATTACACTTCCTGCCAGCGTGACCACCATTGGCGGTCAGGCATTCAGCGATTGCACTGCCTTGACGACTTTCGATGTTCCAGAAGGTGTGACTAGCATCGGTGGTCAGGCATTCGGCGGCTGTTCTAATCTGACCGCTATTAACTTCACGGGTACGCCTACCCTTACTTCCATCGGTGGCTCTGCTTTCTATAACTGTAAGAAACTGACAACCCTCACGCTGCCAGAGAGCCTGACTACGATAGGAAACGATGTCTTCAACGGTGCAGGCATTACATCAGTCTTCATTCCCAAAAATGTCAGCGACGTTGGTGCAGGCCTCTCTTACGGCTGCGAAATCGCCTCAATCACGGTGGATCCCGATAACGCTAAATATGATAGTCGTAATGACTGCAATGCTGTTATCGAGACGGCTACGAACAAGCTGGTTGCAGGTTGTCTCAATACGGTCATTCCAGATGGCATCGTGACGCTCGGCACATTTGCCTTTGCACAGTTCCAAGGCACATTCTCGCTGACCATACCTGAGAGTGTCACCAGCTTTGAATCTGGTGCTATTCACATGTGTCCCGGCTTGACGACAGTCAACATCCCATCGGGCATCACCAGCATGGACGATATGTTGTTCGGAGGATGTAATTGTACCGATGTCTATTGCTATATTGAAGACCCGACAACGCTGACTTGGGGAGAAGGTGGTGCAATGGCGTTCGCAAACGCCAAGGCCACCAAGTTCCACGTTAAGGAAGGTACATTGGCCGATTGGGAAACTGCGTTCCCTGATGCCAATGTGACATTTGTTGAAGGTCTGCCCGCTCCTGCTACTACGACGTTCACCTACACGGCTACGGAGAAGGTGACAGCATTTGATGAGTATGCGAACTTCACTGGAGCCACGGCATTGGCATCGCATGATTTTGCCGACGGTGCAGGCACTGTAGTATATAACGGAACGGTGACAGCACTGGAAAGCGGAGCGTTCTATTATAACAACACCAAGGAAGCTCTTACCGCCATCACGTTGCCGGAGAGTCTCACGGCCCTCGGCGACGATGCCTTCCGCGGTTGTACTGGACTCACCACCGTCACCTTCGACGGCACATCAGCACTGACGATCATTAACAAGCGGGCTTTCCAGGGCTGTAGTTCATTGGCCACCATCGCCATCCCCGCCAGCGTGGAGACCATTGGCAGCAGTGCTTTCACAGGGTGCTCCGGACTGGCAAGCGTCACGTTCCCCGGCACATCGGCACTCACCACCATCGGAACGACGGCTTTCTCCAATTGTGCAAGCCTGACCACCATCACCCTACCGGAGAGCGTCACAACGATAGGAGAAGTCCAGATAAGTGGAGAGAAAACATATTACAACGGTTCTGTATTCTCGGGCGCAGGACTCACGTCGTTTGTCGTACCCAAGAACCTGACAACCATCTATGGAGGAGGTCACTTCAGGAATTGCCCGATAACCTCGCTGACGGTAGATGCGGATAATGCGAAGTACGAGGACCGTGGCAGCAACGCCATCATCGAGAAGGCTACCGACAAACTGGTGTTAGGCTGCGTCTCCACCACTGTGCCAGACGGCATCAAGACCATCGGCTATGAAGCATTCTTCGCCGAGGAGCAACCGTTTGCCCTCACCCTGCCTGAGAGCGTCACCGCTATTGAGGCGCGCGCCTTCCACTATGCTACAGGACTGACGGCTATCAACATCCCGTCAAAGGTCACCGAGATTCCGGCTGAGACCTTTGCCCAGTGCAATCTCACCGAGCTCGTCATCCCCGACGGCGTGACCTCCATCGGTGGAATGGCATTCATGATGTGCATGAACCTGAAGACCATCACCTTTGGCAGTGGACTGACTACTCTTGACAATTGGGCTTTTGAATGTCCTAATGTGACCGACGTTTACTGCTATGCTGACCCCTTCACTACTTGGAACGGTAGCGGATTTGCTGACGGTAAGGCCACCAAGTTCCACGTCGCTGACGCTGACGCCTGGAGTACCGCATTCCCCGATGCCAACGTCACCTTCGTGGACGACCTGGCTCCTGCCGTTGCTGGCAACGACGTGGATGGTATCTACTGGGCTACCTATTATAATAGTGCTGCCAACATGAAGGCTGATGCCAACACTACAGTTTATAAGGCTGCCATCAACGGAAGCTCGCTGACGCTGACGGAAGTTGACGACAAGGTGATCAATGCCGGCGAGGCCGTCATCCTGAAATCGACGGGTTCCAGCATCGCAATGACTGCTTCTGCCGCTGCCAGTGCTGCTGACTATAGCGACAATGCCCTGGAGGGTGTCGATGTTGCTACGGCCGTGGACGCCAGCTATAAGTACTACGTGCTGAGCAACGAGAATTCAACGCTCGGATTCTACACCTACACCGGTGCCACGCTGGGTGCCAACAAGGCATTCATCAAGGTGGCCGTGGGTTCTCCTGCTCCTGCATTCTACGCCTTCGACTTCGGCGGCCAGACGACAGATTTAAGTGAAAAGGTAAAAGTGAATAGTGAAATATTTGCTACCGCTCCTGTCTATAACCTCAACGGTCAGCGCGTCAACCAGCCCACGAAGGGTCTGTATATCGTGAACGGTAAGAAAGTTATTGTGAAGTAAACAAAAAACCAGAACAGATATGAAAAAGACATATAACCATCCAACCCTGGCAGTGATTCGTTGTAATCACTGCCAGCCGGTGCTCACCGCGAGCATCCCCCTGAGCGACACTACGACGGGTACGCAGTTTGCCCCCGAAGGCTTCTTCGACGTGGATGATGATAGTGCCCTCGACGCTTTCTTTGACAAGTAATAGATGTTTTATATTATTCACTAAAATTAAAGCTTATGAAAAACAAATTATCTTTTCTGTTTGCCCTCGCGGCAATGCTGCTGACATCAGCCCAGACATGGGCAGAGGTCACAATGACGTTCAGCTATGTGAACAGCAAAAACGAGATCATCGTCGATGCGATGAGTTATTACAACACCCCGTTGAGCGTCTATTCGTTAGGCGAGAAGGTGGCTAAGACGGACGCCATCTGGAATAAGGATGACTACGGCTACAACACCGACTTCACCGGCAAGTGGTCTATGACCTTCGACGACGCGCTGGCTGGCAAGACTGTGTCGTACGAGACCAACTTCGGCCATAAAGGCACGTTCACCGTCACTGAGGGTGGCGAGCTGAAGGCACAACTGGTCACGCTGACCGTCAACGTCAAGGACACCGAGGGACAGCCCGTCAGCGACACGTATGTCGTTATCTACACGCCCAACGGCAATAGCAGCGGCTATTACACCAACAGCGACGGGCAGATCGTCAATTATTATGCTGCCAGCACGGGCTACAGCTGGAAATGGGGCGAGCAGAATGGCACGTTCGACCTGACCGCCGACTACGAGCTGAACATCACCAAGCAGGCCGCCACCACTTTCAACCTGCAGGTGAAGAGCCGCTACGGCGACTATCCTCTCGGCAACCGCTCATTCTACCTGTATAAGTATGGCGACAAGAAGAATGAGGTAGCATCCTTCTACGGCAGCGGCAGCACCAAGGTGGATGCCGGCGACTACTGGGTGAAGGACGAGCTGGGCGTGTTCGGCGAAAAGTTCACCGTCAGCGGCGACATGACCTACTGGGTAGATTACAAGAAGGTGACATTCAAGTCGATGACGGGCACCACGCCAAACACCAACCAGGAAATCCGCGTGTACTACGACACCGATTCGTACAACTACAACAATGTGAGAACCAACAGCAATGGTGAGGCTACGTTGTACCTGCAGGCCGCCGACTACCAGTACTACTGCTTAGGCAAATATACTGAGTTCACCATGGGCACCACCGACCAGACTGTTAACATCAGCACCAGCAGCGTGACCATCACCCTCGACTGCACCGCTACGACTGAGGAGCTCGGCGAGCAAAGCTTCCGCTGGATCAACGACAACTCGACGACATACGCAGAGGTGAAGGACGGCAAGATAGTCGTCTCGCCCCTATGGCCCGGTGACTATCAGCTGTCTGTCAACGGCATGGGTACCGTGGACGTGCCTGTGGCACTTGGTGAGAACAACAAGACCGTGAAGCTCTACGCTCTGCAGTTCACCACCAACATCGAGACCACCAACAATGTTTATCTCTTCAACGCTGACAACAAGCGCCTGGAAATGAACTACGGCAAGAAGTACTACCTGCTGAGTGGTGACTACTCGTACAGCCAGAGCTACTACGGCAACCCGATGGGTACCGTCAGCCTGACGCAGAATACCGATGTGCCCCTGAACTACGGCATCCTGACGGTGACCGTCAAGGACAGTAAGGGCGTGGTGGCTGACCAGCAGGTGAGCTTCGGCAACTACAGCCGCGTGACCGACGAGAACGGACAAGTGACATTCACCGAGTTGGTGGGCGACGAGAAGTTCACACTGGCTGCCCGCGACTGCTACGTGGAGAAGGAGATCACGCTGGTGGCCGGTGAGCAGACTGCCACGCTGACCATTCCCGACTTTGTCACCTTTAACATGCTCCACATGGGACAACCCATGAACACTGACAATGTCTGGCTCTATGCCGTTGAAGATGCTCATGTCAGCTATCGTGCCGAGGTCGTCAACGGTGTTGCCAAGGCACGTCTTGACCCCACGCTGACCTACACCGTCAACGCTTATCACGGCGCTACGGCCATCACCGAGGGCAGCACCGTCTCGTTGGGTCAGCTGAACGTCACCTGCGACGGCATGGGTATTGCCCTGCCTATGGAGAACTGGGATGCCATCAGCTCCTACTTCGTACTGGTAGGCACCACCGTCCGCCTGGCAGCCATCCCCGTTGGCGGCAGCGCCTTCCAGAAGTGGGATGTCAACGGCACTGAGTACGCAGAGGGCATGATGGACCTGAAGATTACGGCTCCCATCACTACTGCCAAGGCCGTCTTTGGTGAGACTGTTCCCACCAAGGTCAAGCAGTTTGAGACCAATACCACGTTCAACAGCGACGGTCGCTTCGTCTATCTGCCCGAGAATGTCAAGGGTTCTGTCAGCATCTACGCGTTCGACGGCAAGCTGATGAAGAACCTAGGTGTCAGCGGCGACCAGATTGGTATCTACGACCTGCCGACCGGTGCTTACATCATCACGCTGAAGACTGACGACGGCGACACGAAGGTGGCTCGCTTCATGAAGTAGCTAATCACAATCGTGGGGAAAGGTAGCTGTCCCCACGATCTGTTTTCTTTTGTATTTATCTATATTTATTTAAAAAAACAGATGATTCACTGAAAAAATTTGGTGGGTCATCTTTTTTCTGTTATCTTTGCACCCGAATCTGAATCAATAGCACGATATGACTGAACTGATCAGCGCTTTTTCTCCCATCTCGCTGGAACAGATGAGTGGTGTGAAACTGATGAACCGTACCGATACGAAGTTTGTGACAACTGTTGACAAGCTCCGTCAGTTGCTGGCACTGGCTCAGTCAGACTATTATATCCAGGAAATAGACGGTGAGCGGAACCTGGAGTACGACACCACCTATTTCGATACGCTGGACTTCGACATGTACAACCAGCATCAGTGGAACCATACCAACCGCCAGAAGATACGCTTCCGCACCTATTGCATCTCGGGACTGCAGTTTATGGAGGTGAAGACCAAGAACAACCACGGACGCACCAAGAAGAAGCGCATCGAGGTCACGGACATGGATGTCAGCGATGCCGTCAAACGGGAGTTCCTCGGCAAGCACCTGCGCTATGCTGCCGACAGGCTGCAGCCGGCCATCAACAACCATTTCCACCGCATCACACTGGTAAATCGTGGCAAGACGGAGCGGCTGACCATCGACAGCCAGCTGCAGTTCCACAACCTGGTGAGCGGCATCGACCGAGACATGGGCGACCTCGTGGTCATCGAATTGAAGCGCGACGGTCTGGTTGCCTCCCCCGTACTGGAGATGCTGCGCCAGCTGCGCATCCATCCCCACGGCTTCTCCAAGTATTGCATGGGGTCGGCGCTCACCAATCCGCAGTTGCCGGTAAACCGCTTCAAATGCAAGCTCATTGAGGTCGGCAAACTGCTCAACGAGAAAGTAATAAACGAAAAATAATACGATTATGGGTTATCTACAAGAAATGTTTTCTACGGGCTTTTTTGACACACTGCTGAGGTTTGCCCTCTGCATGCTGGTCAACTGGTCCATCGTGAAGTTCCTCTATTTCAAGAAGAGCAAGCGCCGAGACTTCTTCTTTACCTTTATCATCATCTCGGTAGCCATCTTCTTCCTGGTCTATCTGATGATGGGTATGGACCGCGGCAAGGCCACCATGGGTGTCGGTCTGGGACTCTTCGGCATCTTCTCTATCATGCGCTACCGTACCGATACGATGCCGGTACGCGAGATGACCTACCTGTTTGTGGTGGTCTGTCTGTCGGTGGTTCATGCTATGGCCGAACCGTTTGGCGTGAACAAAGGCGGCAATGAGGTGGGTACGCCGATTACGGAACTGTTGGTGATAGACATCATCGTGATAGCAGCCATCGTCACCTTTGAGCGCACGCTGAAGGTGGAGCCTTCGAAACTCGTGCAGTACGACCGCATAGAACTCGTGAAGCCGGAGCACTATCAGGAGCTGGTAGCCGACCTGGAACAGCGCCTGGGTGTGAAGGTGCTGAAAGTCGAGGTGGGTGCCGTCGATTTCCTGCGTGACATGGCTATGCTGCGCGTCTATTACAAGGCCGACGGCATCATTGCCGACAAGGAGATTAATGAGAAGGTCAAATTGAAGAATAGTGACTATGCGAATATCTGACAGAATACTGCTGGTGGCATTGCTGGCTGTCATGAGTCTGACGGCAGCAGCCCAGAGCGAGGGCGGTCTGATAGCCGGTGCCGAGGTTGAGAAGAAGGTCAGCAAACAGCTGACCGTCGGCGTGGAGGCTGACCTGCGCACTCGTAACAACTTCAAGACCATGGACCGCTGGAGTGTGGGGCTGGGTGCCTCCTACAAGTTCAACAAGTGGCTGAAGGCCGATGCCGGCTACGTGCTGCTGAACACCAACTTCCGGGAGGACATCGACTACAAGTCCTCTGGGGCCTATAACCACTGGCGTCCCAGCTACTGGGGCTTCAAGCACCGTGTGTATGCCTCGTTGTCCGGCAGCTATAAGTTCCAGAATAATATCAGACTGTCGCTCCGTGAACGCTGGCAATATACGTACCGTCCTGAGAAGACGCTTGCCCGCTGGGACTTCGACGATGAGTGCTGGGAGGACAAGGCCCGCAGCGGCAAGGGAAAGAACCAGCTGCGCTCCCGTCTGCAGGTGGAGTATGACAAGAAGAAGGCCCTCTTCACACCGTTCGCCAGTGTGGAGTTCTACAACGCCTGGTCCGTTGAGAAGATTCGCTATAATGTCGGCACGGACATCCGCCTTGACAAGCAGCATTCGCTGAGCGTCTTCTACCGCTTCCAGCAGATGAAGAACGTCGATGCCGACGACTACGACCCCGACATGCACTACTTAGGGGTAGGGTATAAGTTGAAATTCTGAGGAAATTAAAAATTGAAAATTAAATAATTGAAGGATATGTGGCGTAAACATATATATCATGCTATTTCTTTGTTCGTCCTGATGGGTGGCATTTTGCTGATGACGTCCTGCAAGAACGATGACACTGACTTCAGTGCGTATATCAACGGCAATGGGGGAGGCGAGGAGCCGTCGGCTGCCATCATCACCATTTCTATCGCCTATAACGGCAATACGGTGACTGTCACCGGTGACGAGAAGAACTTCGTGACAACCAATGGTGCCGATGTCACCGTCAACAGCGGCACGAATACCGACTCGCTGCTGCTCGTTGTCAGCGGTTCTACCACCGACGGCTCGCTGGTGGTGTTCCGTGAGAAGAAGTATGGCCTCCGGCTCAACGGTGTGAGCATCACCAACAGCGACGGTCCGGCCATCAACAACCAGTGCGGCAAGACCCTCTACCTGGTGGTGGATAGTGGTACCGTCAACACACTGGCCGACGGCGAGACCTATGACGAGACGGTCGGCTACCAGCAGAAGGGTGCCCTTTTCAGCGAGGGACAGATCATCCTGCTCGGCCAGGGAACGCTCAACGTGACTGGCAATAGCAAGAATGCCATTGTCAGCGACGACTATATCATCATTGACGACCCCGTCACGCTGACCGTCCACACGGAAACGGGCAGCGGCATCAAGGTGAACGATGGTCTGTGGATCAACGATGGAACGCTTGACATCAAGGTCACCGGCGACGGCGGCCGTGGCATCAAGTGCGACTCGGTGGTGGTCATCACGGGTGGTCAGACGAAGATCAGCACTACCGGCGACTGTCTGATAGAGACGGTGGATGGTGTCCGCGACACCACCTCGGCAGCCTGTGTCAAGTGCGACTACCAGTTCCTGATGACTGGTGGCACGCTGACCATGACCAGCAGTGGCGACGGTGGCAAGGGCATCAACTGTGCCAAGGACGTGGTGGTCACGGGAGGTACGCTGTCGGCTATCACCACCGGCGAAAACGACGAGGGCAAGCCCAAGGCCGTCAAGGGTGATGGCGGTATTACTGTCAGCGGCGGTTCCTTTACCGCCAAGGTCAACAAGAGCTGGGCATGTGACAACGGTACCGACAGCGAGGTTCCTACCGACCGCGTGACGGTTGTCGGCACGCCGGCATCGTCGTCCATCACCAAGAAGTCTGTTGTCATTCAGTTCTAAGAATCAGCGTTTATGAAGCAATTATTGTTAACGGTTATCGCACTGGCGGTCTGCCTGGCGGCTGGCGCACAGAATGCCGACAAGCTCTATAAGGATGGCAAGGCACTCTATGATGCCAAGAACTATACGGCGGCCTTCCCCAAGCTGAAGACCGCCGCCGAGAAAGGCCACAAGAAGGCCCAGTACCGGCTGGCACGTTGTTATGCCAAGGGTCATGGTGTCACGGAGAACGATGCCGTCGCTGTCCAATGGTACAGCAAGTCGGCTGCGCAGGGCTATGCCAAGGCCCAGTACCGCCTGGGCAAGTGCTACCTGAAGGGCAATGGTGTCGCTGCCAACCAAGCCAAGGCCCGCGAGTTGCTCTCCAAGGCCGTCAAGAATGGCAAGAAGGGCGGCGAGATCCTTGCCGAGTTGCGCAAGGATGCCGCCAGTGGTGACGAAGAAGCCAAGACTATTCTGAAACTCATCAAGAAGAATTAAAAATTAACAGGCGAAAGTGTTATTAAATCATAAAAATTATTATCTTTTGTAATAAATTAGGTGTAAGGTATTGTGTATTCCATATATAATGTGTACCTTTGCACCCGCAAAAGTGCGTATTGCGCTGGCTCCCGAGCTAACAATACACTGAAACAGAGCGACTTAACCTTCAATTGAGAAGAAGTGAGTGCGTTTCTTTTTAAGTGTCTTTGTGGAGTAAAGGAGGAGGGTGATGGCACTTAAAGAGAAACAGATTATATTCAAAACATCATTATTTTATTTAAATTTTAAACTGAAATGCCAGGATTAATTGGAAGAAAAATCGGAATGACATCCGTTTTCAGTGCCGACGGTAAGACTGTACCGTGCACTGTTATCGACGCTGGTCCTTGTGTTGTTACACAGGTGAAGACCGTCGAGAAGGACGGTTACACCGCCCTTCAGTTGGCCTTCGGTGAGAAGA
>JAEEGL012291814.1_pt1 | contig 24237 bp, 20 predicted proteins | sample 9134231 | NCBI WGS metagenome assembly JAEEGL01 (sample SAMN16246548, study PRJNA631951) | gut metagenome | biome: gut microbiome; feature: rumen; material: fiber-attached | host: Bos | place: Iran: Karaj | collected 2018-10
GCTTACGCCACCTTTTCCGTACTGGGAGTTGATTCTGATAACATCTCCGTCGTACTCTCTTTCCAGATCCTTGGGGTCGATGGGCAGATAGGGAACGCTCCATATTCCGTTATCTTTTCCTGCGTCATGCCAGGAGAAGCCCTTACTGATGGCATCCTGATGAGAACCTGAGAAGGCTGTGAATACCAGCTGTCCTGCATAGGGCTGTCTCTCAAATATTCTCATTCTTGTAAGACGCTCATAGGTTGCACCGATCTCATTGATTCTGCTGAAATCAAGCTTGGGATCAACGCCATGTGAATACATATTGATGGCAAGAGTAACGATATCAACGTTACCTGTACGCTCACCGTTTCCGAAAAGTGTACCCTCGATGCGGTCTGCTCCTGCAAGGCATCCAAGCTCGGCATCACTTATTCCTGACCCTCTGTCATTGTGAGGATGAAGTGAAAGTGTTACAGCATCGCGATATTTAAGATTCTTGTGAATATACTCAACCTGGGTTGCAAATACGTGAGGCATTGCAATCTCAACAGTTGTAGGAATATTGATGATAACCTTATTTTCCTTTGTAGGCTTCCAAACATCAAGAACTGCGTTGCAGACTTCTACTGCATAGTCTACCTCTGTTCCCGGGAAGCTCTCAGGTGAATACTCAAAGGAGAAGTTTCCTTTGGTTTCTTTTGCAAGCTTATCAAGGAGTTTAGCACCATCAATGGCGATCTGCTTTACGTCCTCTTTGTTCTTTTTAAATACCTGCTCTCTCTGAGCAACGGAAGTGGAATTGTAAAGATGAATGATAGCTCTGGGAGCACCCTTAACAGCCTCAAAGGTTCTCTTAATGATGTGCTCTCTTGCCTGAGTCAGTACCTGCACGGTAACATCATCGGGAATCATGTTCTTCTCGATAAGTGTTCTTGCAAACTCAAACTCTGTCTCAGATGCTGCAGGGAAACCGATCTCGATTTCCTTGAATCCAAGGTTTACGAGCATGGTAAAGAATTCGAGCTTCTCATCAAGGCTCATTGGCTCTATAAGTGCCTGATTACCGTCACGAAGATCAACACTACACCAGATTGGCGGGTGATCAAGATAATCTTTCTTAACCCAGTCGTATGTAACTTTTGGCGGCATAAAGTACTGCCTTTGATACTTCTCGAAGTTCTTCATAATGCTCCTCCTCAGGTGATATTTTTCTCAAATTTGGTATCGGTATTAATATGTATTAAATTTACCCCAAATTTTCCATGCATAATTAATATAGTAAATAATTCTAGCATTTATTTGTTGATGTATTTTATTGTACCACTTGAGAACATTTTAACTAGGGGCATATTTAATCATTTTTATTGATTTATTTTAACATCGACTCTGTTGTCCAATTTTTGTATTACCGCGACCAACACCTAATTCTCCCTTTCCGCTGCAATTAAAACCCTTCAATTTCTTTTCAATACTGCGCTAAGTTCGTTTCTCGGTCACATCGCAGTAATTTATGCTTCAAATTGCTGCGCACCAATCATCCATGACTCTCCGCGCAGTAATCCTTTCATATACAATACAGCGCGATAATCATAATCCGTCATTCCCGCAGTAAATAGTACTAATCTATACTGCGAATCACCCCTATCCAATACCGTTCGCTGTAATCCTTCAAATAAACCAAGATATAAGAAATATTTTTCACGAATCATCTATCTGATTAGAAATCCAATATCTCAAACACCGAAATGAATGCGAATAAAGTCGTCTATAATTTTGCTGTTAAGTGGCATCTTAGAACTCTCATAAGTAACCAACATATCTCGTCCCAAGCAGATCCCAGAGCTTTCGTAATCCCTGAACTTCCTCAAATTTCTATCTACATATTCCGGCTTATCCAGCATTCCCAAGTGTTCCCAAAATGTTTCTTTTCTTGTTCTTACATCCAGCACCATGAAATCAGGATGTCTATATGAACCGTCATACAAAAGTACCGGGAATTCATATCTATATGGAATTCCTTTCTTGAAAAGTGCATTAGCTATCATCTCTTCCGACTTCGACCTTACACGCTCTCCTCTTGTTGTTATATGCATTGGAACATCATCACCTATTGCCTTTTTCGGATACTTAGTCCTCTGCCACTGCCTGACGAAATCTTCATCAGGAAGATCTACGTAATCAAGCCTATTCTTCAGTTCATCAGGGAATAGAGATAATACTTCCCGCGTTTTATTTGTATAATTCTTGAGAAAATTTGATATTAACACTAATTCCTCCTCACCCAGCTCAATAAACGTCTTATCATATCTCTTTTGAGCAAGCGAAAGAATAAGTGCTTCTTCTGATTTTGGAATATATTTACCGTTCTTCTCCCCAATATTCCCTTTATAATACTGGAAATATTTCCCCTTTTTAGCGATTCTCAGATTCCCACCCGGGGCCTGCTTTATTCGTTCTTTCCTTTTGCTTATCTCGTGTTTCAACTCTTTTTCTCTCGCAATCAACTGCATTAAATAATCATCCATTAATTCTGTAATATCCTTTCTATATTTAAAAAAAATCAATACCTCCTATACTTCAGTTTCAGGCATCAATAAAAAAGCATGCTGAGCAACAGCCATTTCTCCTATTTCATGGCGTTGCAAAACACAGTATTCAAATTGATAAACCATATCCCCCGAAAATGTATATCAATCCATTTGAAAAACAGTATGCTGAACGCAAACTGTGTGTCTGAAAGACAGCGAATGTGATTAAAACATGTACCGCTAAAAATGTCAAGTTTAAACAGAACATACAAAAACACCCCCTGCTTTTTAAGCAGGAGGTGTCCCTCAAAAATCTTATCAGATATCCTTCTTCCAGAGGCCGTGGAGGTTGCAGAACTCATAAGCTGCAATAGCCTTCTCGCCGTCTGCCAGAACGAACTCAGCGCAGGGCTTATCTGAAGGAGTAAGAGATTTCTGCATGAAGCCCTTGTCTGTCTCGAGCCAAATGTACTGGATGTAATGGTTATCCATCATAGGATGCTCTACTTCGCCAACCTTAACGGTTATCTTGCTTCCATCCACCTCAACAACGGGAACGTGCTTCTCATGAGCGCCGTCTGATGTGCCGGGGATGAGCTCTGTCATGGGATCGCCGCAGCATACGGGTGTGCAGGCTGCATCATTGATCTTGATTACGAAACTACCACATTTCTCACATTTGTAGAACTTCATAACGAAACCTCCTTTGTTCGTTTGGAATATTAATAATTCTCAGCCTTAAGCTGAAAATATGCCTGTGGATGGTTACATACCGGACAAACCTCCGGAGCAGCAGGACCGATCACGATATGTCCGCAGTTGCTGCACTGCCATACAGCATCGCCGTCACGTGAAAATACGATCTTATCCTCGATATTCTTAAGAAGCTTCTTATAGCGCTCCTCATGCTCCTTCTCGATTGCTGCTACACTCTCAAAAAGCTCAGCTATCTCGTCAAATCCCTCTTCCTTTGCAGTCTTTGCGAATGAAGGATACATCTCTTTCCACTCATAGCCTTCACCATCAGCTGCAGTCTTGAGGTTCTCTATTGTACTTCCAATGCCTGTCAAAATCTTGTACCAGATCTCTGCATGCTCTTTTTCATTGGCTGCAGTCTCTGCAAAGATATTTGAAATCTGAACAAAACCGTCCTTCTTAGCTTTGGATGCAAAGAAAGTGTACTTATTTCTTGCCTCTGATTCACCAGCAAAAGCTGCCTGCAGATTCTTCTCTGTCTGCGTGCCCTTAAGGTCTTCTGCTCTGCATCTCCACTTGTTGTTTTCTGCCATTTCACTTCCTCCGTTTTCTAAAAATTTATCCTGCGACATTCCATCGACCATGCGAATATTTTTTGACAACTGACCGATAAAAATATCTCCTACAACAACTATTCTAGCACGCTAAAAGCCGCGTGTTTATTATATTTTTATTAAAATGGGCTCGTGAAATGTTAAAGGCAGAATGTACTTTTAAAATCGGAGTGCTCCGCCATGGCAGTGCACTCCGATCATGGAATTATTTGTGATTTTTAAGCTTATATGCTCTGTTTCTTGAATAGTTGAAGTTCCTTAAGTGCTGATCTTCTTTTTTATAAGTATCATCACCATCTAAGAGATAGTATTCGGAAAGAAGTCTCTCATTACCCACATAGGCAGGAACGGCATCAGGAGAAATCTCATACATAAGATAATACTCAACAGTTCCCGAGTACTCCTTTGTATCAACCGCTTTATTCAGATAGTTCATATCATACTTCGCAATGTGATAATCAGGGTTAGCAAAAGCAAAGACAAGATACATCACAGTCACCGTCACCATGCAGGCATTGTAAATGGGGAACCTGTCCGCATATAGATAAAAGATAAGGTATGCAAGACACACCGCAAGCACTGCCAAAAACCAAAGTACAAACACTCTGAGGAAGGTGAGGTGGTACACCTCGATGTACATGAACATTCTGAAAGCACTTGATGCGATCATTATATAAGTACATGCACCGATGATGGTCAGAATCACCTTAAGCACGGTATTGTCTGAAAACAATCTCTTACAGGTCATCACGATAGCAAAGTTCATAATGCTAACGGCAAGGAGCTGATAAAAGCCTTCGTGGGCGTATTCAGCGTAGGTATAGTTTTCGGGGAGAGTCATATTTCCCATGAAAAGATAAACGATCTGGATCACGCTAAAGAGCAGGTAAACCGCGCTAAGAAGTGATGTGAAGGTAATAGCTACAACAGGGTTAATTCCAATATTTCTCGCTTCATGGGTTCCTGTTTTGCCCTTGGACAAGCTCCTAAATACCGTATAGAAAAGCCATAGTGACCACACAAGCATAATGGTAATTCCAAAGTAGTCCTCGATGTTGTCCGGAAGCTCAATAAGGTCCACTATGTGCTCAAGCATACTTGAGAAAACCAGATCCGCTGATGCAAGGAGAGCTACTACCACAAAGAGTAGCGGAACCGCTATGCAAAGTCCGGCGATAATGGCAGCGAGATTTTTGTTTTTAGGCTTATCTCCATCCTTGCGCTTACTAAGCCAGCTGTGAGTATCATAGAAAGGATCGGCTATACATGATATGGGTTTCATCAGGGTTGCCATAATTCCGATAGCCCATGAAAAGATATCCCAACCCTTTGTATCAGCATACAGATGCAGCACAAAACTGAATATAAGCACAGTTATTGCAAAGCCGTCTATCCATAAAAGGGTGCTGTTCGCTGTCATGAATTTTGATATGGACAAAAGCATTAACGATATTACGTAAAACAAACCAAGGCGCTTATCACCGTTTTTGTCAGCTATAAGAGAAAATCCATCCCGTTTTCTCGCTATACCCATGAGTATCAAAGTAATGAGCATGCTGATGGGATAAGTCACAGCATCTGTATTTCTGTAAAGACAGTAGGTATGAACAATTGCGTAAATCACAGCCGGCAGCGCATACTTTTTAAAAGAAACATCATCGCCCTTCTCTTCTTCGATCATAACCACCGGTGCAGGATTTATAGCGGGCTCAGAGCCGGAGAAAACAGGAGTAGAACCGTTAATCAGCACCTTGCCATAGGTTCCGTCAGCCAATACCTCCTGCTGTGTATTAACTTCTTCTTTTATTAAAATTTCATCCTGATTCATGTTGTTTTCCATACTTAGAAACCTCCATTTTAAGCTGCATGGACTCAGATACTATCTGCATTCTCCAAAGCAACCTTTTAACTATCAGTAATATTTTTAATTCTCATCATCCGGGACATATTCAAGGATGTCTCCGGGCTGGCAGTCCAGAGCCTTGCATATCGCTTCAAGAGTCTGAAAACGGACCGCCTTTGCTTTGTTATTTTTCAATATGGACAGATTGGCCAGGGTGATATCTACCTTGCCTGCAAGCTCAGTAAGACCCACCTTTCGCTTTGCCATCATCACATCCAGATTAACTACTATTGCCATAATTTCCTTCCCGCTTTTCAGCACTATTTCATTAAATTGTCAGGTCATTCTCCTCTTTGTAGCTCACCGCCCTGTCAAAGACTTTGGAGAGCACTTTACTTAAGATTCCGGCAAAACCGAAAACTCCAGCCGTTATGACCGCTCCGGGAGTGAAATAGACAAAACATCTCACAACTTTCACAAGAGTTATGACAAATGCGAAGGTCCCCATTCTTCTGAGACTGTCCACATTTTCCTGAACAAAACAGTTATCCTCAATGACTGTCTTCATCATCTTCCTGAGCTCTCGGATGATGAGAAGGGCAAATGCACCTGCCATCATTATTGAAATCACTGCAAAAACGTAATGATCTCTGATTTTGGCATATTCTGTGGTCTCACCCAGTGTCATAACCGTCATGTCCACTGCTTTCCTAAGGGTGAAGGGTGTAGTCACCTCAATGAGCACCCCTATGTAAAAAATAACATCCAGGCAAATCTTGAAAACTCTGTTTAGCTTTTCGCTCATGTTTCCGCTCCTTAACCGCTTTTACAAGCTTTTTAAAATCGATTTTGTAATTTCGTTATATCACGGACATTTTTGCAAGTCAATAATTTTTTATTGAAAAACGATAAATATTTTTCGTCAAGGAATAAAAGCTGCAGATAAAAATTTTCTCATGTTATGCTAAATCTTTACACGCAAAAAAGGAGCTGCCCTTTACGGACAGCTCCCTGAATTTTAGCTAATTTACTGTTTTCACTTAAACCTTAAATACATTGATCAGATTCTCAATCTCATCTGAAGAATCAGAAACGGCGGTAGCACTGGAGTCTACGCCCTTGGAGTTCTCAGCCACAAGCTCTGCACTGGATGTAAGATGTGTTGCTGTTGCACTTACTTCCTGAGTACTTGCTGACTGCTCCTCCGAGATAGCTGCCATAGAGGTTGCGATCTCATCAACGCTTCCTACCTTGGCTATCATCTCTCCTACTATATCGCTGGTCTCATCAAGACTCTTGAAGATTTCTTCAAATGTAGTTCCGGCAGTATTAACAGCGTCCATATTGTTGTTGATCTCTTCCATATTGCTCTTAGACTTATTGGAAAGTTCCTCAATCTGAACTGTGATTTCCTTGATGATAGTGGAAATCTGCTGAGTGGAATCAGCACTGTTCTGGGCAAGCTGTCCGATTTCCTGAGCAACAACCGCAAAGCCTTTTCCTGCTTCACCGGCTCTTGCAGCCTCGATTGAAGCATTCAGTGACAACAGGTTAGTCTGGCTGGAAATCGAATTGATCATATCAACAATGGAGTTAATCTTCTGTGCAGATTCTCCAACTACTGATACTACATCGTTCATATCTTCCATGGACTTTGCAATGCCGGTCATGCCGCTTTGAACAACTTCCATATCACGCTGTCCATCTTTTGCCTTTGTGACGAGCGAATCCATGGTATCTCTTGTCTGCTGGCTCTTGTCGGTAAGATTTGAAACCTCCTGAGCAAGGGTTGTTGCCTGGTTTGCCAGCTCTGTTACTGCATCTGCCATATCGTCCATAGCACCCTGGATCTGTTGCATTGCCTTTGACTGCTCATCTGCCTGAATGTTCAGATCACTGGATGCGTTCTTGGAATTAGTCGCTTCTCCGGCCAACTTCTGTGTAACATCCTTCATCTTTATAAGAGTGTCACGCATCTGAGCAACATAGTCAGACATATTGTTGTTCATCAGACCGATTTCGTTTTCTTTATTTCCTGAGCCCTTCTGAATCTCAACAGTGAAGTCACCGCTGGATATTCTGTTGATGTTATCAGTAAGCTTCTTTACAGGCTTTGCAATCATTGAGTTAATTGCCTGGAACATAATGACTGCCATAACAAGTACCATTACGCATGCAAGAACTGCGCTGATCATAATGAATTTATAAAGAGGTGCAAGAACATCATCCACCTTTACAAAGGATGCCAGATAAAAATTCGTACCGATAACAGGATCAATGGAAACGTAGTAATCTTTTCCATCAGTTCCATGTAATGTGAAAATATCATCCCTTCCACCGGATGTGGTTATAGCTGATATCTGCTGAATAAAATCATCATCAGGGTACTCGGAAACATCTTTTCCTATCTGATCTGCAGCAGGTGATGCCACCATTACTGTTCCATCGAACATCATGGTTGAACCTCTGCCAAGAGGCTTATATGCACTTGCTGTTTCAGAGATTCCTGAAAGAACTATATCGGTTGAAAGTACTGCGGTTCTTCCATCAAGAAGATTTATCTGTCTTGAGCCGCAAACAACCATTTTCCCCGTTGTCATATCAACAGAAGGTGCGCCGATTACTATTGACGACTTACCAAGAGCATTTTTATACCAATCTCTTGTTGTTGGATCATAATCAGCATCAGGAACCCATCCGCCACCATCATAGAAGCTTTCTGTTCCAACAGCCATATAAACATCTATAACAACATCAGGATAAGCAGCCATTCCGGGTTCAAGAGCTCTAAGGTAGGCAGCATCATCTGCGTAAACACTCTTCTCTAAAACATCACCCAAACTGTTATAGTATGATACCATTCCGGACATTTCGCCCGCTATCTCAGCGGCATTTGCCTTTGCTTCCATTGCAAGTCCGTTTGTGGCTTCTTCCACAATAACGTTTTTTGCGTTAATTCCGATGAAAACAGTTACAATCGCGATAGCCACAATTATCATCGGAATGATAACCACAAGAAGCTGCGCACTAATGTGCTTTGAATTGGGTCTACTAATATTCTTATCAGCCATAGATATCTACCTCCATAATGATACTTATAGATAAATTATACTTTTTTCTCTTAAATGTTAAATTACGATAAAATGAATACTTTATTATATTTTTCTAAACGAAAATTCAAAAATACATTTATCAATATAGGCCACAATGTTTATGTCCAATTTGGATTTCAATGCTATAATAAAAAAATACTAACCACAGAAAAACAAGTTCTAAACAAAGGTAATCATTCTATGGAAAAAGAAATATTCGAAGCCGAACAGGCACATTTATCCCAAACCTACAATAAGCTCCTTGCCATGAAGAAGGACCTTGAAAACAGGATCACTGCCCTTAATGAGCAGGCAACAGATGATAAAAACGATATCCGTGACAACATCAGATTCGACTATGCAGATGCAGAGACCACCATGGAAACTCTTGCAGAAATCGAGGTTTGGAATCGTTATATCGATACCTATAACGTAGAAAGTAATTCTCTTGACAATCGTCTTGAGACAGTGAATAAGCTCCTTGAATCTCCTTATTTTGCAGAAATACAGCTTCAATATGAAGAGGACGAAGAGTCCGAGAATTACTACATCGGCCGCGCTGCCGTATCGGAAAACGGCTATGAGCAGATGGTAATCGACTGGCGCTCTCCAATCGCTGAAGTCTATTACAATCAGGAAATTGGTCACACCAGCTACATGGTTGAGGACAGAGAAATCCCTGTAGATCTGCAAATGCGCAGACAGTTCGATATCACAAGGGACAAGCTGAACGCATACTTCGATACCCAGATTGCAATTGAGGATCCAATGCTGCTTCAGTCACTGTCACAGACTCACTCTGACAAAATGCAGGCTATTACTGCAACAATTCAGAAGGAGCAAAATACCGTCATCCGCTACCCTGACGTTCCTGTCCTTCTTGTAAACGGTATCGCAGGCAGTGGTAAGACTTCAGTTCTTTTGCAGCGTATCGCTTATCTTTTTTACCAAAAGAGAGATACTCTGCGTCCCGATCACGTATGCCTCATGACTCTCAATCCTGTTTTCAGGGATTATATCGACAATGTCCTTCCCGATCTTGGAGAGACCAATCCACTGACCCTTACCTGGCAGGAGTTTCTTGAGATGGTGGACGTTCCTTTTTCGGGAGAAGAATATGATTACTCTGAGGCAGCCAGTCTTAAAAAGATTCACGACATCATACAAACTCTGTCTCCGGAGCCCGAGGACTTCCTTGATATCAGGCAAAAGGACAAGACCGTTATGTCCAAAAACGAAGTCTTTTCCGTAATAAAGAAATTCAAGCAGTTCCCCATGGGAGTGCGCCTTATTCAGACAGCCTCAGATGAACTTGAGCACAGAGCAAAGATTGCACTTCATAACCTGGATGATAACTCCTACAACGAATCCGGCAGTAGCGCAAAATCTGACTCTGCTGAGGATAACCGCATAGAGAATGATTTTGGCGGTGCCCTTAGCTGTATCAGGCACTGCGGCTTTATAAATGTCATGCATGTGGCACAGCGAATTCTTGGCACTACCAATATCACCGCTGCCGAATGGCTCTATACCAAGATGGAACTTACCGGGGAATGCGACAGAAACATGCGCTACGTCATGATCGATGAAGTCCAGGATTACACCATGGCTCAGATGATGGTGTTCAAAAAATATTTCCCAAATGCCAGATTTATGCTCCTTGGAGATGAGTTTCAGGCAATCCGTGAAGGCACTATAACCTTTGCTGAAATAGAGGAAATGACAAGGGCTGAGAAAAAGAACTTTGTTACTTTGCCCCTTATGACAAGCTATCGAAGCTCCCCGGAGATCACAGATATGTTCGCTTCTATCCTCCCGGAGGAAAAGAAGATGATGGTTTCTTCCGTTAAACGCCCCGGAGAAGAGGTTTTAGTAAAGGCCTGCTCATCAGATAAAGAGTACTATAAGGAGCTTTCAAAGCTCATCACAGAGTATGAGAAAAAGGACGGACTTACAGCTGTCATCTGCAGGAATCACTTTGCGATTGATAAGATATCAGAAGCTCTTGGTGACAAAGCTCCCATAACAATTGATGAAGAGGATTCTCTTCCAAAGAGCGGTGCTTTCCTAATAGAGCTTAAACTGGTTAAAGGACTTGAGTTTGATAACGTCATTTTGGCAGATGCAGACTCAGAATCATACCCTGACACCGAGCTTGGTAAGCATTGTCTCTACACTGCAATTTCCCGTGCCACAAGAAGTCTTTCCATTTTGGCAAATGGCGAACTTGCAGCCAGAATAGGTAGTTAATTCCGAAGGTATGAGCCAGGCAATCAGCCTTCGTAATGATATAACAACACAACATTTTTACTTAGTAAGGCAGGAGGATTTTACATTGAAAAAAGAAGATTTACAAAAGTTACTTAACGACATGTCACTTGAAGAAAAGATCATGCAGCTGGTGCAGCTCCCGGGACAGGCTTTCGAGGATGACGCAGCAATTACAGGTATTGCCGATACAGAAGTATCTGCAAAGGTAAAACAGCTGGCAGGAAGCACCCTTGGTCTTCACGGCGCTGATAAGATCAGAAAAATCCAGGAGGAGTATGTAAAGAACCATCCTCATCACATCCCTCTTCTTTTCATGCTGGATGTAATCCATGGTCACGACACAGTTTTCCCCTGCCCTCTTGGTCAGGGTGCAACCTTTAATCCGGAAACTTCTAAAAAAGGCGCTGCAATCCAGGCAAAGGAAGCCGCTGCTGACGGTATCCATGTAACCTTCTCTCCCATGGCTGACCTTGTAAGGGATGCTCGCTGGGGCCGAGTTGTCGAGTCAACAGGCGAAGATCCATACCTCAACGGTGAGATGACTGCTGCAATGGTAGAGGGTTATCAGGGCGACTCCATTGCAGACCATGACCACGTGGCTGCCTGCGTAAAGCACTTTGCAGCTTACGGCGGATCAGAAGCAGGAAGAGATTACAACAATGTAGAATTATCAGAATACGCCCTTAAGGATCAGTATCTTAGAGCTTACAAAAAGACCATTGATGCCGGAGTTAAGATGGCAATGACATCTTTCAATACTCTTAACGGAATTCCTTCTTCAGGAAATAAATGGCTTATGCGCGATGTCCTCAGAAAGGAAATGGGCTTTGATGGCATCCTCATTTCTGACTGGGGTGCAATCGGCGAGATGGTTCCCTGGGGCCTTGCAGCTGACCTGAAAGAAGCTGCCCACCTTGCAATCGAGGCAGGCGTTGACATCGATATGTGCACAGAGAGCTATGGTTTTAACCTTGCTACTCTTATCGAGGAAGGCAAAATCAAAGAGAAGCTTGTGGATGAAGCAGTGCTTCGCGTACTTAATCTCAAGAACGAGCTTGGTCTTTTCGAAGATCCTTATCACGGAGCATCCGCAGAAAAATATGAGAAAATCACATTCTCAGCAGAAAGCCGCGAGGTCGCAAGAGCAGCTGTTCGCGAATCACTTGTTCTTCTTGAGAATAAAGGAAACGCCCTTCCTCTTAACTCTAAAAAGATCGCTCTTATCGGACCTTATGTGGATGAGAAGAACCTTCAGAGTTCATGGGCAATTACCTGCAATGCAGATACAAACGTAACCTTAAGGCAGGCCTTCACAGAAGCCTTTGAAGGAACTGATACCGAGCTTAGATTCGCTAATGGCTGCACTCTTCTTGATGAAGATGCTGACCTTGGATTTTTCCATTCTCACCTGGATAATTTTGAAGCAGACAATGAGAAGCTCCTTGCAGAAGCTCTTGAAGCAGCTGATTTTGCTGATACCATCATCATGTGTCTTGGTGAAAGTGCTTTCCAGACAGGAGAATCAACCAGTAAAGTTCAGATAAAGCTTCCTGAGATTCAGCTTGAGCTCTTTAAGAAAATTAAGGCTACAGGCAAAAAGATCATCACTCTTATCTTCAACGGAAGACCTCTTGATCTTGGCAATTTACCGGAAGAATCCGATGCACTTATGATCTGCTTCAGACCAGGAACAGAGGGTGGACACGGCATCGCAGACGTACTTACAGGAAAGTTTTCACCTCAGGGTAAGCTTCCTATGAGCTTCCCTTACTGCGTAGGTCAGGAGCCTCTTTACTACAACAGCTTTAACACCGGAAGGCCCAAGCCCACAGACCGCTACTCCGCTTTCACAACAAGATATCTTGACTGCCCCAACGAAGCAAGATATCCCTTCGGATATGGTCTTACCTATTCTGATTTTGAGATTTCAGAAGTAGCTCTTGATAAGGCAGAGATGAAGAAGGCAGAGGGAATCTCTTCTGCATCAGCCACGCCCTCACTTTATGCCGGCGGCGACAAGATCGTTGCTACCGCTACTGTAACGAATAAGGGTAATGCTGAGGCAACTCAGACAGTTCAGCTCTATATCAGAGATCTCGTTGGCAGCAGAGTCCGCCCCATAAAGGAGCTTAAGGGCTTTAAGAAGGTAACTCTCGCTCCAGGCGAAAGCGCAGAAGTCAGCTTTGAAATCACTGAAGATATGCTGGCGTTCTTTACTTTGAACAACGTATTCGAAACTGAAACGGGCAAGTTCAAGGTATTTATGGGATTTGATTCTGCCACAGAAAACGCAGCGGAGTTTGAGCTGAAATAAATTGATTTATTCGAGGTTTTTGCTTTGAAGTTGAATCCAGCGATACTGCTGTAAACATGGCGGTATCAGCGTTTTCTAAATACACCATGCCATATAGACCTGTATGGCATGGTGTTTTTTGAATTATACGGATACGCCATGCGAATTTAGCCAGAAATGCATGGTGTTTTCTGATTCTTGAAAATACGCCATGCAATCAGCTTCAGCTTTATTTTTCACTGTCTTCCTCAACAAGAACAAACCTGTCATCAGGCTGTTTGCATCTGGGGCAATAATCTATATCTCTGATGCTCTTTCCCTCTTTTTCCTCATCAAAAATGTAACCGCACGCCATACATTTGTAAACTGCCATAAGTACCCCCTCTACCTAAAAACGATTACTGAGACAACTATATTATATACTATTTAAATGCCCTTTTAATCCTCTCATATTCCTCATCAGTAATGCTCATAACAGTCCCGTGCTTGAAACCGTAAGGGAATGAGAATTCCGCATCGCTTCTTACGAATCTTCCTGTAGAAATGTCCTCTGCTACAAAAGGAACATAGCCCTGCTTATCCTTGTCGCAGCCGTAATAGTCCAGCATTACACACCATCTGCCATCGCTGAGCTTGAAGCAGGTAGGGGCTTCGAACTGGCCCAGCTCCTCCTTCTCTATCTCTTCATCAAAAGCAGGCATTCTCTCGTATTCTCCGATCAGTGAAGTGCTTCTGTGCAGCATGATATGGTTTGGTTCAAAATCACTTTTTATAAATCTATAGTAGTAGCCATCTGCATACACAATGTTTGAATCGATGATTCCTGTATCCTTCTTGGAACAGAGAATCTTCGGCTCTGAAAAGGTTATAAAATCTTTAGTTTTAGAATAGTAAATTGCTGTGTAATCAGGGTCATTGACGTTATTAAAGCTGCTCCAATGAACCATGTAATCGCCATTTTTTTCATCGGCTATTATTTCTGGTGCCCACACGCAGCCAAAGCTGTCATCCACAAGCTTTATCAGTTCCTGCTCTGACCAGTGAACAAGGTCCTCGGATTCCCACTTTGATAAATAGGGGCTTCCATTATGGTTTACTTCTTTCCAGTCGGAGTGATATCTGGTTGCAAAATTATTGGCAAGGCTAAGGTCCGTTGCAAGTATGATAAAGCCGCCTTCCTTTTTCCTGAAAATAACATGATCTCTAACACCGCATTCGCCGAGGGTACTGGTTAAAATCGGCTTGCCACCATTTACTTCTTCCCAGTTAAAGCCATCCTTTGAAAGTCCAAAATAAACCTGCTCGCCGTCAGGAGTGGTCTTTTCTCTAAAATGTACAAATAAATAAGCTCCCATATTACTCACAGATTCTCCTCTCCCCATTTCTTTAACTGAAGAAGAATAGGAACGATGCTCTCAGCCTTCTTAGTTAAAGTATATTCAACCCTTACAGGCATCTCCATGTACTGAATGCGCTCCACAAGGCCATCCTCTTCCATTTCCTTAAGAGATGTTGCGAGCATGGTGTTGGTGATGCCAAAGACTCTGCGCCTGAGCTCGCCGTATCTGATGGTGCCTTCCTTATCCATAACGCACAGAATCATTATCTTCCACTTTCCACCTATTATATCTATTACCTTTTTCAGACCGCAGCCCTTTCCTGCGATGTCCTCACAGAGGGGTTCATGATCCGGTTTCGAATTTTTCTTAGCTGCCATAATCCGCGTCCTTTCACATTACTCAGTTTTTTCTTACCAGGTACATATAATCTGCGTACTTGATATATTTTTTATACCACATATACTAACATTATCAGAACGATTTAACAATGCTTTTTAAGAAAGGTTAGGTAATAAAAATGGAATATCAGTTCACAAAAGACAATTTTAATGAAGAAGTTTTAAACAGCGACATCCCTGTACTTGTAGATTTCTACGCAGACTGGTGCGGTCCCTGCCGTATGATGCTCCCCGTTGTGGAAGAGATGGCAAAAAAATTCGACGGCAAAGTTAAGGTCGGTAAGGTCAACACAGACAGAGAGCCCAGCCTCGCTGCAAAATATGGCGTAATGAGCATCCCCAGCTTCGTATTTATCAAGAACGGTAAGGTTGTTGATACAGAAGTGGGCGGAATGCCTGAATCAGTTCTCTCTTCAAAGCTTGATTCTCTTATTTCAGCATAATAGTCGGGAGAAAAAGATGATCAGAAAAAACGCGGTAGTAGATAAAGACATTTGCGTAAGCTGCGGGGCATGTATGGAAGCATGCCCCGTAGGCGCCATAAAAACCATTAACGGATGCTATGCGGATGTGGATGCAGCTAAATGTGTAGGCTGCGGACTCTGCAGCAGGACCTGCCCCACAGGATGCATCACACTGATAGAAAGATTGGACATGAAAAAATGAAAAAGAAACACTGGTACGACTATTTGTGGATTTGGCCCATCATTTATTTTTCATTGGGCTTTTTCAATATTTTGTTCGCATGGCTTGGAATGATCGATTTTATTGTTCCGATCATAGTAGCTTCAGTTGGCGGCGGAAAAGCCTTCTGTAACAGATACTGCGGCAGAGGTAAGCTTTTTGCCATAATCCCGAGGGCTCTTAAAATGAAAAACAGGAAGGTAGCTCCTGCCTGGATGTACAGCAAGTATTTCAGATACGGGTTCCTTGCATTTTTCATGACAATGTTCGGTAACATGATCTATCAGACTTACCTTGTTTACGGCGGCGCATCTCTTAAGACAGTGGTGAAGCTGTTCTGGACCTTTAAGGTTCCGTGGCAGTGGGCTTATACCGTAACAAGTGTCCCTGCCTGGATCACACAGTTCAGCTACGGATTCTACAGTCTCATGCTGACATCCACCCTTATCGGCCTTATAGTAATGGCTCTTTATCGCCCGCGTACCTGGTGCGCTTTTTGTCCCATGGGCACCATGACTCAGGGAATTTGCAAGATCAAAAATCATTAACCCGGCGCTCTGAAAATTGAATATATTTTCAACTTTTTTGTGCAGGCCACACCTCGAATGTGATAAACTATCAAAGGATAAATTAATGACATTCGGAGGAAAAAGCCGTGAGTTTTTATGTATTTGCAGACGGATGTGCAAATCTTCCAAAACAGCTTTTAGATGGTATAACTCTTTTACCATGCAGTTACCTTGTTAATGATGAATTAGTTACTTATACAGGCGACATCGAGGACTTTGATGGTCACGCATACTATGAAGGTCTGAAAAACGGTGACAAAATAAAAACAAGCCTTCTTAATACCGCCTTATTTTTAGATCACTTTACTCCCATCGCCAAGGATGGCGGTGAGATAATCTACATAGCCATGAGCTCAGGAATCAGCGGAACCTACAATGCCGCTATCGCAGCAGCCGATGAACTGATGGAGGAATATCCGGATTGCTTCATCCATATCGTAGATTCTCACGGATGTGGTTTTGGTAACGGAATTCTGGCACTTAAAGCAGCAAAGCTTAGTAAAGACGGTGTGGACTGCAAAGAGGCTGCGAAAATACTTGATGAAGCTGTACCTCACGCCTGCCAGTATTTCACAGTTGATGACCTCAACTTCCTTAAAAACACAGGACGCGTAAGTGGCGTTACCGCACAGATCGGTACCATACTTAATATAAAACCCATTCTCTTTGGTGACAGCACAGGACATATCATCTCCTGTGATAAAGTACGAGGCCGCAAGAATGCCGTAAAGGCTATCCTCCGTAAATACTCTGAAAAGAGAATGGATACCGATGATCAGACTGTATGCATCTCCCACGGCGATTGCCTTGATGATGCCAATCAGCTTGCTGAAATGGTCAAGGAAGTTAACCCTGCTGCCAACATCACGATTTGTCAGCACGAGCCCTTCTCAGGAGCCCACGTTGGCCCCGGAATGCTGGGTCTGTTCTTCTGGGGAAAAGAGCGATAAAAACTATATGAATTATAAAACCGTCGCCAAATTGTATTTAACAATTGGCGACGGTTTTCATTTAGTTTCTTACTTTACAAATGTTGATCTTTGCGGTGTTCTGCCTGTAATCTGTCCTATGGGCCAGATCACTTCTTTTCCAGATTTATATCTGACAATAAGATTTGTAACAGGCATTCCTTCAGGAACGGTTACTATGTAGCTCATGGGATTGTTTTTGGAAAATTCCTGCACTGCACTGTTTCCATTGCTGCTACCAGTTTCACCCTGTTCTGCGTCTTCAAGTCCCACCTTCGCATAATCGGAAAGCGGAACTACCGTCAGCTCATCCAAAGCGCCTTCAACATAGGTGTCAGCTTCAGGTATCAGTTCCTTTATAAAATCAGGTGCATTGACTATCACAAATGCTCCATCATCTTCAGCAGCTTCCTGCCTAAACTCTCTCCACAAGCTGCTCTTGTCATAGCTAAGAAGGAATCTGAAATAGTCAAACATAGGCTTATCCACAAGCTCGTACTCGAATTCTTCAGTAAACTCTTCTTCCTGCTCACCGTTTATAATCCAGCAGTTAGCTTTGACAACATCTCCTTCTCCAAACTCAAGACCGTAAACTTCGCCTTCCTGAACGCTTCCTACAAAGTTGCCCCAAATATCAAATATCTCGTTGTATCTTGAATAGATAAGTGTGGAAAGGTCGTCATCCTTCCAGGTGAGATTTGCTCCAAGAATATCGAAAACAAACTCCCCTCTGTAAATGCTGTAGAATGCATAGCAGCTGTAGTGTGGATTCACATGGCACTCTACCATTATGAAATCCCCCACCTTCTGACAACCGGTTATAGCCGTGGATGCAGGAACAACATCCTGAATCTTGAAGGATGCTGCGCCGTAGTAAAATGTCGTAGAATCAAAGCTGTACTCATGCTCTAAATTAGCCAGCTCGTACATTCCAAAATAGCTTCTGTCCACCTCTTCTATCTTAGATATTTTTCCCTGCGAATCAGTGGTTACATGATAAACGTAGAGAGGTCTGTTTTCGAATCTCTTCTCGTTAAAAAAGTACTCTGTGCCGGCATCGCCATCTATCTCATAGCTTCTTACACTGAGGTCGTCCACCTCGCCAAAATATGCACCCCTGAAGGCTCTGTCAGTGTATTCCTCAAAGGTATCAAATTCGTAGGGCTCCATCCTCTGAAGTTCTACCTTTTCACCATCCCGACCTCTACCCCAGACAAAGGCATAAAAATCCTCACCCTTCTCCGGTTCGAAGTCACCTGCTTTATCATTTTCTCTGTAAAAAAGCCAGTCGGAAGACCAGTTATCAAAATCAGAATAATCGCTGGTGTTAAATACACTTATGGAAATCCAGGTATCTCCGTTTCCAAGCTCTGTGAGATATAAATAATCTTTTCCCTCTGCGATACCTATATGGAAAAGTCCGCTGGTGTCTGCACTGTCATCAATACCCTGGTCTGATTCCGGAAGAAAATCTCCTATCTTATCTAAATGAATAGTGTATTTATCAGGGTTCTCACCCTCTGCATCGCTCTTTTCAAAAGCAATGTGACCATCGCAGCTTACACCGTCGGAGAGTCTGGTAAAGTTAAGATCACCATTTTCTTTGAAAGTGATGGTTGCAAAATCTTCACCGGTATCATTATTCAGCATTGTCCACTCGCCTGCGACAAATGCGTTGATGTCATCTGATGTCTTAAGGCTTACAGTCTCTGTGCCTGATGAATTTGAAGCTTCATTGTCTGTGCCATCAGAATTTGCACTATCAGTTTCCATGCTGTCGTCACTGATATCGTCTGATGCGGCAGAATCTTCGAGTTCATTAGAACTGTCGCCTGCAGAGTCCTGCCCTGTTGCGTCGTCAGCTTTTGTCTCTGATTCTACCTGAGTTTCTTCGTTTTGCTCAGACTGCTGCCCACTGTTTTTTACAGTATTGGTGCAGCCATTAAGCAGATAAATTGCAACCGCCAGTATTCCAATCCTTATCAGCACTGCCTTTTTCTTATTCATAATATTCCCCTCAAAAACTTCATTAAGTAAAAAGCGCCTACACAGAGCCCGGCACTAAACCTATCTCTGTGATTTAATGCCGGCACTATCCTTATTTATTTTTCAATCGAATACAGATACTCCGTATTGTAAGTTATAACGTATAGCTGATCCTCCTGCGGAACAAAATAGTAAGGCGCAGACTTAACCTTGATCTGCTTCTGAGTCTTACCGTTTTTCTTGTTAAGGATATAAATGTAGTCAGGCTCATCGGTAAAGCCGTAGCCGCAGATTATACTGTCACCTTCAAAAACAAAATTGTGGGATCCGCAAACCTGATCTTCACTTCTCCAAAGTGTTTCGCCGGTGGTGGTGTCTATTGCCACAATGTAGGATTTGTGCGGATTTGCTGCAGCATAGGTTCTGTGTCCCAACGCAACGTAAAGAATGCCATCTTTTACTTCAGCATAATCAATTCCGGGCTCAGTGAAGTCCGCGAACAAGCCTGTACCCTGATCCGGCGGAGTTATAAATTCATCAAAATAGAAAATACCGCACAAAGTCTGGTCCACATGATTGTATACAGTCAAGGAAAGCTCGCCGCCTTCAGCATTATTGATCGCACTGTAGTTGTAGGTATCATCTGTATAGGGCAAAGTATTTGGAAGTCTTATTCCCTTTTCCGCAGCCCATTTGTCTTCATCTATCCAGTCTGTGGTGTAGGATGAAAGTTCCTTCAGATCAAAAGAAGGAGTTCCGGGATCAGTATCAATGCCCTCAGCGCACCATGCACTCCAGCCGGGATTATGGACGGTTGCGTGATACCACCAGTCTTCACCGCCGCTTTCCTCAAACAATATATCCTCTTCGCGCTTAAGAACTTTTTTCTCCGTAGGTGCTATAGTGGAAGCATCAATGATTTCCTTATCCTCTTCCTTAAGCTCTCTTGCAATCTCAGCAATAACAGGAATTTCTACGCCTTCGTAGTTATTATAGGTATCTGTGAAAAACTCAGGATAGTCCGCAAACTTAAGCTTAACCGACTGGGTTCCTATAGCGTAGCTGCCCATGGCATAATCTTCAAAATTCAGCACGATTCCATCATAATCAATTACCCATGCCAGCATTCTCGCGTTATTTTTATATCTATCAGGAATTCCGGAGAGAAGATTCTCCTTATCAGTTCCCAGCTCGCCAAAATAATCCTTAAGATCATCATTTTGTTTTATAAGCTCATCAACGATAATCTCAGGAAGGCCGTCGGTCTTTTTCACGACATCTTCAAACTGAATGCTCTCACCTGTTACGGGATCAAAATTGTAGCCTGTAAAACCTGTGACGCCGTGAGCTCCTGCCATATATGTGTAATCTGACATTAAAAATGAGACTACTTTGCTGTCGGATCTGACGGGATACATATCATGGTCACTTTCAAAGCCCACGCCCCATCCATTTTCGAAAACATCATTTATATCAGCTATATTATCAGAGAAAAAGCTGCTTACGTCTGCCTTGAGGGCATCGCTTGTATTATCCAGTGCTTCCTGAAGCTTTGGATATTTGTCTTTTACATTTTTCTCAAGGGTAATTGTATAGTAATTGCCACTGGCTATGCCGGTATAATCTCTGGAAAGTTCCATGGGAAAATTCTTGTAGGTATAGTCAATGCTTTCCAATTGTTCTGTGGATGAAGCGGAATCGCTCTCAGAATCAGAAGCAGATGCATCATCAGCAGAAGTTTCACCGGCACTGGAATCTGATTCGTCTGATGAATCTGCGTTATCTGCATCTTCATCACTCTTTTTAGTGGGTGCTCCGGTTCCATCGTCAGTACTTTCAGCACTCTGCTGGGCCTTGTCATCAGCTCCTGCGCCTGACTGCTTAGACTCATTTTTTCCGCAGCCAAATGACAGCACAAGTGAACCTGCCATAGCTAACGCCAGAATTCTTTTAAGAAAAAGATTTCTCCCTTTGTACATTTTCCCTCCTCATAAGACACTGATATCTAAATTCAGCGTGTCTGCAAACGTGAATTACCACGGTAATGCATTTAATACATAACAGCTCACGGCTTCACTGATATCTCATAGATTCCGCCGTAGTCAGATTCCTGCCAGGTGCCCCCTCCCTCGCCCCAGGGATCAGCGTATTTTCCTGCCTTCTCATCATAGGTGGCATTTTTATAGGTGACACTTAAGGTGCCATCATCATTATTTACAACCTTTGAGTAGTTCACATTAACAAGGCCGTTTTCTCTCTTATAGATGTTATCAACCTGATAACCCTCTGCCTTTATCTCAGATGCCAGATCGGTTCCCACTATCTCAGCCAGCTCATCCTCAGAAATGCTGACAGCTCCGTACTCCTTGTAGTCCTTGCTGCTCTCATCATAGTGGAAGTAATAGGGCTTCCAGGTATGACCTGTCCACATGTAGGATGACTCGTCGCCCTCTGTAAAATCACAGAAGTTGTCGTAGGCACTAAGTGTCATATTTATCTCAGTTGGATCTCCTCCCACATAGAAATCACCAATTCCTGAAATAGCGGACTCTACGGGCTTATTCCCATCAACATAATAGATATGGGAAACAAGAGCAGTTACATAGGCTTCATTAAAAAGTGCAAATCTTCTGCTTCCGCAGTCCATATATCTGAAAACACTTTCGTTATCATTGTAGTAAAGTGTTCCCTTAAAAACCTCATCGCATTTGTCACTGCTTGCAAAGTAAACGGTTCCTTCACACCAGTTCATGTCATCGGGCTCAGAGCCTGCAAAAACAAAGCCCTCAAAGGTTCCGTCTCCATCAAAATCATCAATGCAATTGTATCTGATATCACCTGATGCTGCCCCGGTAGTGGATGCAACATTATCCAAGATGGCATACAAATCATCATCGGTTATGGTGCTTGATGCAAGCTTATCGCCAGAGGAGCTTCCTGCTTCTTCGCTTTCCGCATCTGATGTCTCAGAAGTGCCATTATTAGCATCAGTATCACCCTGATTTTCTTCGGCACTAAAATCCTCAGCGTTTTTCTCACTATCAGCGTCTGTTTCAGATGCCTCAGGAGTTGCGTTCTCTGATTCACTGCTCGCAGCCCCATCAGCATTTTCCTCACTGATATCCTGCAATTTCTCCTGAATCAGCCCGTTTGAATTTTCGTCTGAATTACCTTTAGCACCGCACCCTGACATAGCCATCGCTGCTGCCGTCATAACAACCAGTGCACCTGCATATACTCTTCTTTTCATAATACTTCCCCCTACTATTTGCCTATTTAACGCTTTCCAGTTTTTCTACAAAAGTCTGCGCCATTTCGCTTAAGGTAGTTCCCTTTCTTGTGATATATCCAAAGGTCAGGGTCTCCTCTTCCTTAAGCTTTACAGCTTTTAAATCTGCGGAATTAAGGCTGTCTCCAAGCATGGCAGCACCTACTGCGTAGCCGTCAAGTCCAAGCATAAGCTCAACGGATGTTGCTCTTTCGTTGGTACTGATAACCTTCTTGTAATCATAGGTTGCAAGGGCCTCCTCTCTGTAATAGAAGGAGGTGTTGTCACCCTGATCAAAAACCATGCAGGGATAATCCTGAAGATCCTCCAAGGACAGCTCATCTCTGTCTGCAAGAGGATGATCTTTTCTTAAATAAACATAGGTATTTCTAGTGAATAATTCGTGGAATTCTAATGATGCGTCTGCAAAAACCTTTTTAAAAGTGCTCTTATTAAAGTCACTTAGGGCGATTACCCCAACTTCACTTTTTAAGGTCTTGATATCTTCTATAACCTCGCCGGTCTGGGTCTCTCTGATGGAAAACTGATACTCCTCAAGGTCATACTCTCTGACGGTCTCGATAAATGCATTAACAGCGATTGTGTAATGCTGCATTGATACGGAAAATGTAGGCTTGTGTCCTTTGCCGCTAAGGTATTTATTCTCGACCTTCTCAAACTGCTCTACCGCACTTCTTGCGTAGGCAATAAAAGAGGCACCGGCTGCGGTAGTCACGACGCCGTTATGTACTCTTTCAAAAATCTGAATGCCCAGCTCGCTCTCAAGATCTCTGACTGCACTGGAAAGTCCCGGCTGCGAAACATAGAGTCTGTCAGCAGCTTTTCGCATGGAGCATTCTTCATCTATTGCAATAACATATTTAAGCTGTAATATGGTCATTATAGGAGCACCTCCTAGGATGATACGAGGATCAAATTCATAATGCGATTTATGCAAGCATTATCGCATTATGACCTTTTTCCCCTATCATCACATAATACCATATTACAGCTTATTGTAGTAGGAAGGATTATTTAGATTTACTCAGTGGCATACTGAGCTTTGGCAAAAACATCTCTTTGGCAGTATGAGATGTCTGTATGTTATCTTAGTAAGTTTGCTTAGTTTGCAAAAAGCGGTGTGGACAGATATCTGTCTCCTGAGTCAGGAAGGAGAACTACTATGTTCTTTCCCTTAAACTCTTCCCTCTCTGAAAGAATTCTTGCTGCCTTAAGTGCTGCACCAGATGAGATGCCAACAAGAATACCTTCGGAGTGTGCGAATCTTCTGCCTTCTTCGAAAGCATCTTCGTTTTCAATAGCGATTACTTCGTCGTATACCTTGGTGTTAAGAACATCCGGTACGAAGCCTGCGCCGATACCCTGAATCTTATGAGCTCCTGAAGTACCCTGTGAAAGAACGGGGCTTGATGCGGGCTCAACTGCGATAACCTTAACATTATGATTCTGCTCCTTAAGGTATTCACCTACACCTGTGATTGTTCCGCCGGTACCAACGCCTGCTATGAACACATCAACCTTACCGTCTGTCTGCTCCCAGATCTCGGGGCCTGTTGTTGCTTTATGTACAGCAGGGTTTGCGGGATTCACAAACTGTCCAAGGATGATTGATCCTTCGATCTCCTTCTCAAGCTCCTCAGCCTTTGCAATTGCTCCCTTCATTCCCTTAGCGCCTTCTGTA
>JAEEGL010559005.1_pt1 | contig 24236 bp, 24 predicted proteins | sample 9134231 | NCBI WGS metagenome assembly JAEEGL01 (sample SAMN16246548, study PRJNA631951) | gut metagenome | biome: gut microbiome; feature: rumen; material: fiber-attached | host: Bos | place: Iran: Karaj | collected 2018-10
AGTTATCTTTTTTCCCCTACAGATGATTTCTTCGATTTCTTTCTTTTCGTATGTAGTTATCTTTTTTCCCCTACAGATGATTTCTTCGATTTCTTTCTTTTCGTATGTAGTTATCTTTTTTCCCCTACAGATGATTTCTTTGATTTCTTTCTTTTCGTATGTAGTTTCTATCTTTAGTTCGAAATATTATAATTTTTTATTTCAACTCTTTTACAAACACCAATCTATCTCTTGAAATTCAAGCACCAATCTATATCTTGAAATTCAAACACCAATCCATCTCTTGAAATTCAAGCACCAATCTACAGCTGGCTATTGAAGCCTTCTATAAAACTTACGTCGTAATCCCCTGTAACAAATGTATTGTCGCATAGTATTTCATACAAATAGTCAACATTGGAAGTAATTCCCTCTATGACAACTTCTCCCAGAGCTCTTCTCATCTTCTTAATTGCCTCGCTTCTGTTTGTTCCATGTACAATCAGTTTTGCAAGCATGGAATCATAAAACGGTGTAACATCGCATCCTGAATAAATAGCTGAATCCACTCTTACTCCATTTCCACCCGGCATATACAATCCCGAAATATGGCCGGGGCAAGGGCAGAAATTCTTTCTTGGATTTTCTGCATTTATTCTGCACTCAATTGCGTGTCCCTTTGGAAGAACATCCTCTTGTGATACCGATAGTTCATTACCGGCTGCAATACTAATTTGTTCCTTTATCATATCCAGTCCCGTTACCATCTCTGTAACCGGGTGTTCAACCTGAATTCTTGTATTCATCTCCATAAAGTAGAATGCTCCGGATTTCTCAAGGAGAAATTCCACTGTTCCCGCATTCTCGTAATTAACTGCACGAGCCGCCTTGATTGCAGTCTCTGCCATCTTATTTCTTGTATCCTCATCCAGCACAATTGTCGGTGACTCTTCTATCATCTTTTGATGATTTCTTTGAACCGAACAGTCACGCTCTCCAAGATGAATAATATTTCCATGGGAGTCAGCCATTATCTGAAACTCAATGTGTCTTGGATGTTCAATATAATGCTCGATATACATTTGTCCGTCGCCAAATGCCATCTCGCTCTCTTTCTTTGCAGTGTTGAATGCACTTTCAAATTCCTCTTCGCAATTTGCAACACGCATTCCTTTCCCGCCGCCACCAAGTACAGCCTTTATAATGACCGGATATCCGATTTCATCCGCTATAATTTTGGCCTCGTTGCAATCTTCCACAACACTGTCACATCCGGGAATTACCGGTACGCCTGCCTTTATCATAGTATCTCTTGCAAGTGCCTTATTTCCCATCAAATTAATAATTTCAGAATTTGGACCTACATATTTAATTCCACACTGCTCACAAAGTTCTGCGAACTCTGCATTCTCCGACAAAAAACCAACCCCCGGATGAATAGCATCAACCCCCGAAGAAACAGCTGCACTCATGATACTTTCCATATTGAGATAACTCTCACTTGATTTTGTTTCGCCAATGCAGACTGATTCGTCCGCCAACTGGGTATGCAGTGCATCCCTGTCAGCAGTTGAGTACACTGCCACAGTCTCAATTCCCATCTCTCTGCACGCTCTTATTATTCGTACTGCAATCTCGCCACGATTTGCGATCAATAATTTCTGTATCATCTCAATACCTCTTAAAAACTTATACCTAACTATCTAACTATCTAACCAACAATCACCACATATCACATATTTTATTTAATCTTCGGTCACAATACATTTTTTCTACTCACCTACTACAAATGTAAGTTCCGCAGAAGCAACTTTCTTGCCATCCACACTTGCAACCGCCTCTCCGATTCCAAGTGGACCCATCTGTCTGATTATCTTTGTTTCAAGCTTAAGTTTATCTCCGGGCTTTACCATTCCTCTAAATTTGCATTTATTAATTCCACCAAAGAATGCTGTCTTACCTCTGTTTTCTTCCATACTCAGAATTGCTACTGCTCCTACCTGAGCCAATGCTTCTATGGTGAGCACTCCCGGCATAACCGGTTGCCCCGGAAAATGGCCTGCAAAAAAATCTTCTCTGTATGTTACACACTTATATCCAACTGCATATTCTCCCGGCTTGTAATCTTCAATATAATCCACCAGCAAGAACGGATGTCTGTGAGGTATTATTTCCTGAATCTGTTTGATATCTAACATTTCTCTTCTCCTCTACACAACTCTGAATAGTGGTTGTCCATACTCTACTAACTGGCCATTCTCAACTAATATTTCTGATATTACGCCATCAAACTCACTTTCAATATCATTCATAAGTTTCATAGCCTCGACTATCGCTACTGTCTGACCTTTCTTTACTTTATCCCCAACTTTCACAAAAGGCTCTGCTTCCTCTGAAGGTGCAAGATAAACTGTTCCTACCAGTGGAGTTTTAACCTCATTTTCTGTAATTGCAGAAGGCTTTGTTTCTTCATTTTTATCTGTATGAGTCGAATCACTCTCTATATTAATGCTGTTGTTGCTTTTATCATTATTGTTAATCCCTTTGTTACTGCTGCAATTTGATTTTTCCTCAATTTCTCCTAAAAAATCATCATTCATTTTATTCTTGCTGAGTTTTATCTCAAGGTTTCCTTCTTTGACCTGTAATGCTGTCAAATCAGACTCAGACACAGCCTTTATCAGTTCTTTAATGCTATTAATATCCATACTATTTACCTCTATCTCAATACTACGCGACTCAACTCTTCACTATGAATTGTCCATTAAGAATAATAATCGTGACTTAACCTTCCACATATTTTTTCACTGCCAGTGTTGCGTTGTGTCCACCAAATCCAAGAGAATTTGTAAGTGCCACATTTACCTTCTGTGATACGCCTTCGTTTAATACATAATCGAGATCACATTCACTGTCTGTCTTCTTTGTGCCAACAGTCTGATGGATATAATCATCGTTAATTGATTTTACACATGTGATAAACTCAACACCGCCTGCTGCTCCAAGTAAATGACCAATCATGGACTTTGTGGAATTTACTTTCAGGTTGTATGCATCTTTTCCGAAAGCCTTCTTGATAGCTCTTGTCTCAAATAAATCATTGTGGTGAGTTCCTGTTCCGTGAGCATTTATGTAATCAACTTCAGAAGGTTTGATTCCTGCATCTTTCAATGCAAATTCCATAGCTTTCGCCGCACCTTCCCCGTCTTCTGCCGGTGAAGTAATATGATAAGCATCACATGTGGCACCGTATCCTACAAGTTCTGCAAGAATTTTAGCGCCTCTTTTTTTCGCGTGCTCCAATTCTTCAAGAACAACAATTCCTGCTCCCTCTCCAATTACAAATCCACTTCGATTTTCGTCGAAAGGAATAGATGCTCTTTCTTTATCTGTAGATTTTGATAACGCTGTGAGACTTGAAAATCCTGCGACGCCAAGTGGTGTGATTGACGCTTCGGTTCCTCCCGCAACCATTACATCTGCATCATTCATCTGAATTGTTCTGAATGCCTCTCCGATGGAATGCGTTCCTGTTGCACATGCTGTTACAACATTTGTACATTTTCCCTTGAGTCCAAGATCAATTGCCACATTTCCTGATGCCATGTTAGTAATCATCATTGGAACTAGCAGTGGCTTTACTCTTGAAGGCCCTTTTTCTGTAAGTTTTTGTTCTTCTGTTTCCATCTCCTGCAATCCGCCGATTCCTGAACCGATACAAACACCGATTCTGTATGGCTCCTCTTTATCAATGGAAAGACCTGACTGTTCCCACGCTTCTCTCGCCGCACCAATTGCATACTGAGAGAATACAGACATTCTCTTTGCTGTCTTAAAATCCATTCTCTCCTTCGCAACAAAACCTTTTACTTCTGCTGCAAGTTTTACTTCAAAATCAGATGAGTCAAACTTTGTGATCTCATCAATTCCAACTGTTCCCTTTTTTGCATTCTCCCAGAATTCTTCAACTGTATTTCCAATAGGAGTGATAGCTCCCATACCTGTTACAACTACTCTTCTCATACATAGCCTCCACTATTTATTTCTAAATGTATACTTTGTGAAACAAGCACATAATCTAATTTTTAGTTATACCTAAGGATTTCTACATTATATATCCCTTTTGGCAAAATTCATTTGGGGGATGTATGCTTATTAAACTTGATTTCATTATGCTTACATCCCTTTTGGGATTTTCTTCATATGGGTTGCCAGGCATAACTTTTCTGTCGGAAATTTCTTGCATCCCTTTTGGGATTTTCTTCATATGGGTTGTCAGGCATAACTTTTCTGTCAGAAATTTCTTGCATCCCTTTTGGGATTTTCTTCATATGGGTTGTCAGCACTAACTTTTTCCTCGGAAATTCCTTACATCCCTTTTGGGATTTTCTTCATATGGGTTGTCAGCACTAACTTTTTCCTCGGAAATTCCTTACATCCCATTTTGAATTTTCTTCACATGGGTTGTCGGATATAACTTTTGCAACAAAATTCCCTACCTTGCTTTTGAAAATAGTCCTTTAATTAATGACTCAATTTTTAGAAAAAACATTCCTATTATGCGAAACGGTTATTTTGAAAGCAACGTATAACCATTTCAAAAAATATAAATTATGAAACGTGAATTACAGATAGTTTCAAAAAAATTCTTTTCCACAATTACATTCCACCATCAACCTTTAACACCTGTCCTGTCAGGTAACTGCTCTCATCTCCTGCAAGAAAAGAAACTACATTTGCAATCTCTTCAGCCTTTCCAAATCTTCCAAGAGAAATAACTTTCTTTGCCTTCTCCTTCACTTCATCGGAAAGTTTGTCTGTCATATCACTCTCCACAAATCCGGGTGCAACTGCATTCACCCTGATACTTCTCGGCGCCAGTTCTTTTGCTGCTGATTTTGTTATTCCAATCACCCCTGCTTTTGAAGCAGAATAGTTAACCTGTCCCGGATTTCCAATCACGCCGGAAACAGAAGAGATGTTGACAATACTTCCCTTTTTCTTTTTAATCATATATCTTGAAACAAATCTCATGCAGTTAAATACGCCTTTAAGATTTGTGTTAATAACTGTATCAAAGTCTTCCTCACTCATTCCCATTAATAGTCCATCTCTCGTCACTCCTGCATTATTGACAAGGATATCGATTTGACCGTATTCTTTATAGATACCGTCTATAAAGTTTTTACACTCTTCATAATTCGAAACATCGCATTTTACTGCAACTGCTTTCCCCCCACAATCTGTTATTTCTTTTTCAACTTTCTTTGCCGCCTCAGCTGAACCACAATAATTTACTATGACAGTGGCTCCATTTTTCGACAGTTTTTTTGCTATGGCTGCTCCTATACCTCTCGACGCGCCTGTAACTATTGCAACTTTACCCTCTAACATATCTGCTCCTTTATACTCTGCTTCTATGAATTACTTTTTATTACACATTTCTTCTTTCAAATAATTCTTCTTCGCAACATTTTCTGCTTTATATCGCATATAACTTATGTTATTTCTGACATGTGTTGTTTCTGAATTCTTTGACTTTTCTATTTATTTCAGCAACTTTTCTTTCAGCACTTCCACGTCTTCAAAACTGCTAACATTATACGCTGCTACATTTCTGTCTATCTTTCTTAAAAATCCGGTCAATGTCTTTCCCGGTCCTATCTCCACAAATGTATCAACGCCTCCATCAATCATGTTTCGTATACTTTGCTCCCACATAACAGATGATGAAACCTGTCTTTCCAACAGATTTTTTGTCCTCGAGATATCATAAACTTCCTTGGCATCGACGTTTGTAACATATGGAATATTCAGTTTCTGCCATTTTATTTCATCGAGATTATTCTTGAGTTTCTCTCCTGCAGGAATAAGATATTTCGAATGAAACGGTCCGCTTACATTCAACTCTATTGTTCTTTTTGCCCCGGCACACTTTAGTATTTCACCTGCACTCAATACAGCCTGTTTCTTTCCCGTGATAACAATTTGTCCCGGACAGTTGTAATTTGCCACACTCACATCATCAATGTCTTTTACCACATTTTCTACTTCATCCCCAGTCATTCCAAGAATCGCCATCATGCTTCCCTCATTATTAGGAACAGCACTGTCCATATAGATGCCCCTCTTTCTTACAAGAGAAACTGCATCGATATCATCAATTCCCCCTGCCGCTGCAATTGCTGCATACTCGCCAAGACTAAGCCCTGCTGTAATATCCGGGCGTATATTTTCCGCAAATAAATGATTTGTTATTGCTAAACAGGTGGCCACAAGAGCAGGTTGGGTAAACTTTGTATCATTTATGTCCGGTTCACTCTCATTTGGAAATCTCTCTTTTGAACTTGTCATTTCGTTATTTTCATCTGACTCCGTTTTTGTCTCAAAACATAATTTGAGCAAATCAAAATCTAATTGTTCATTTGCACTGTCATATACTTTTTTTGCTGCCGGACTATTCTCATAAAAATCTTTCCCCATTCCTGTCTTCTGAGAACCCTGTCCCGGATATATAAATGCTATCTTTCCCATTCCAAACACCTCAACTTTAATATCAATCTAATAACCAAGCACTGTGCTCATCTTGCATACACAATCTGTCATTTCAGACATTAATCTCCTAAGGAGTTCCTCACATGTTCCTTCTGTATTTACAAGACCTGCAATCTGACCTGCCATTACACTTCCATTTTCTATGTCACCGTCAACCACTGCTTTTCTAAGGCCACCAAGTGTAAGTAGCTCTAATTCCTCAAGTGTTGCTCCCTTACTCTCCATCTCAAGATATTCTTTTGTCATCTTATTTCTGAGAGTTCTCACCGGATGACCGGTAGTTCTTCCTGTCACCTTCGTGTCAATATCCTTTGCTTTTATTACTTTCTTTTTATAGTTTTCATGAATATTGCACTCATCAGTAATCAGAAATGCAGTACCCATCTGGACAGCTTTTGCACCCAGCATAAAAGCTGCCGCAACTCCTCTTCCATCTCCTATTCCACCGGCTGCAATGACAGGAATATCAACCGCATCAACAACCTGTGGAACAAGACTCATTGTCGTTGTTTCTCCTATATGTCCCCCGGATTCTGTTCCCTCAGCCACAACTGCATCTGCACCGCAACGCTCCATCATTTTGGCCATTGCAACGGAAGCAACTACCGGTATCACTTTTATTCCTGAATTCTTCCATTTTTCCATGTACTTTGACGGATTACCGGCACCTGTTGTAACAACCTTTACGCCTTCTTCCACAACCACTTCGGCAATTTTATCTGCCTCAGGATTCATCAACATGATGTTTACACCAAAGGGCTTGTCGCACACTTCCTTTGTCTTTCTAATCTGCTCTCTGACAAATTCCGCACTAGCTCCTCCTGCTGCAATTATTCCAAGGCCTCCTGCATTTGACACTGCAGATGCAAGATGATAATCTGCCACCCATGCCATTCCGCCCTGAATGATTGGATATTCAATTCCTAAAAGTTCTGTTATAGCTGTGTTCATATGGAATCTCCTGTTCGTATAATTTAGTTATGATTACTTATGTGAAGAAATGTACTTTACAACATCATCAACTGTTGATATCTTTTCTAAATCTTCTGTTGGAATCTTTACTCCAAACTCATCTTCAAAGCTCATTACAAGTTCAAACAAATCAAGTGAATCTGCTCCCAAATCTTCCTTAAAAGTTGATGTCAATACAACATCTTCCTCATTTACTCCTAACTGCTCAACGATTAATTCTTTTACTTTTTCAAACATTTTCTTTACCTCTCTTTTCTCTTAAATTATCAGTAAGTATTCAGAATATCTTACACAAAATGTAAGTTTATTATTACCACCTCTTTTCAACCAGGTGCCTTTTTACAATTGTGATAAACGTTTATAGTTCTGAATAAATACAATATATAAATATTGGAAAACTGTACTGTGACTGTTATCCCAATTTTTATCTTTATTCACCACTTATAGAAGCGGGAGTCTTCTCCGACTGAGATAAATCTTCTTAGAATTCCAGGTAAGTTGCTGACCAGGTAAGTCCTGCACCAAATCCCGACATTATGATTTTGTCTCCTTTTTTTAATTTGCCCTCACGCATCATTTCATCTAGCAATATGGGAATACATGCCGATGATGTATTTCCGTATTCAGCTATATTAACCGGAACCTTTGCACTGTCTGCTTTTATTCTCTTTGTTATTGATGAAATAATTCTTTCATTTGCCTGATGGAGAACAAACCAATCAATATCATCCACTGTTTTTTCTATTTTGCCTAAAAGTTCTTTTATGCATTTTGGAACTTTATCAACAGCAAACATAAATACTTCACGACCATTCATAGATATGTAATTGGCACCAACAATGCCATCATCTTTATCATTCTTTTTCACAAAAGGAATCACTCTTGCTGCAAAATCATTTTCCATAAATAGCGCGTTTCCTCCACTTCCATCTGCATGCATCACGGTATCAAAAACTGCATCTGTATCCTTTGCGATAACCGCAGCACCTGCACCGTCTCCAAAAAGGATGCATGTCTCCCTGTCACTCCAGTCAACCAGCTTCGACAATCCTTCAGCTGCTATAATCAGTGCAGTATTAATAAGTCCTGCATTGATGTAGGTCTGGGCAGTATTATATGCAACCATAAATCCTGTGCATGCTGTATTCAAATCAAAACACATAGCATTCCTTGCTCCAATTTTTTCCTGAACATAACATGCTGTGTTTGGAAGAATCAGATTCGAAGAAACACTTGAAACGATGATCAGATCAATCTGCAAAACATCAACACCTGAATTTTGTACTGCACTCCTTGCCGCCATGTATGCCATCTCTGCCGTATTTTCGTCAGTCATCACATGCCTTGCACCAATACCTGTTCTCTCCCTTATCCATTCATCATTTGTTTCCACTAATTCAGTCAATTTATTATTAGTTATTTTTCTTTCGGGAATATATGATCCTGTTCCAATTATCTTTCCAAACATTTTCTCACTCTGCTGCTTTCTCTGTATTCTTTATAAGAAGTTTTTTGGCTTTCTCATAATCGCAAGGGATTACCTGCTCTGTGCTCAAAAACGAGACTAATATACTGTTAAAAAAAAACACCGTCAATGCTTTTTGACGATGTTTTACACCCACAAAAAATGTTGTATAAAACCAGACATTTCAAGTAAATTTTGTCTGTTATTTAACACTATTTCATTCAGTGTATATTATTTTTCGCTTTTTATTAAACACTTTAAATACAATATGTATAAAAACAGATTTTAATTTTTTTTTTTTATGAAAAGATGGTATACTGTTTTGAGTGAGTCTAAAAATAATCTATGTAAGTTAAAAATGGGGAAAATACTGTACAAGTCTTGAATAAGAAACTACAAAACAAACTTTATGACTTTTAAGGAGAGCGACATGGAAAGAAATAATCAGGACAGACGTGTTATCAGAACCAAACGTGAAATTGAATTGGCTTTGATTAGACTTCTAAAGAGGAAAGGGATTCATCAAATTACTGTAAAAGAACTGGCAGAAGAGGCAGATATAACCAGAGCAACTTTCTACAACTATTACAGGGATCCTTACGAGATTATTGAGCAGATGCAGAACAAGCTTCTCGCTGCAATTCAGAACATTATCAATGAAACTACAGGTGGAGATTCTAATGGTTTCTTCATCAGACTTTTTGAATATCTCAAGGACGAGACAGTCCGTGCCGAGATTCTTGCATTTGATACCGGCAACGGAAATGGTTTCGAGCGTATAGGTTATTGCATCCACAATAACTATATGCTTCGTTGGGGGCAGACCTTCACTGAGAGTCAGGCTGCCAACTACAAATATTACAGATACTATATTGTATTTGGCTGTATTGCTGTTGTTGAAAATTGGATAAAGAGTGGAAAAAAAGAGACTCCGGAACAGATGGCAAGAATTACTAACAGCGTACTTCCAAAAGAAAAAATGTATTTGAAATCCGACAAGAAAATGTAAATTATACACTATAACCAAAAAGGGGCTGCAAAAAAAGTCTCTAAATGAAAAGACAATTCAGAGACTGGGATAAACTCTATGCCAGTATAAACAAACTAATCTCTCGATTGCAGCTTTTGCATAAAAAAGAAAGAGAAGATAAACGTCGTGAGCTGTTAGCCCCGGCTCTGGATGAGTTCTTTGCGTGGGTCTTTCTGTTTTCAAACACACCTGCCGGAGCAGATGCAAGTTCATACTATACAGTATAATTGAAACAGCAAAACTTAACAAACTAATACCATATGAATATTTCTTCACGGTCATTCCTGAAAAATATTTTTCGTATATATCACGATTTCTGCAATCCTGTTCAAATCTGGCATTGCTTACTTCTCCTCATGATTTACGATTCTTTTTATGGTATATATATACACTCACCTTCAATATATTTATGAATGCAACTGATTGTGTCAGTTTTCCACCTCATTCCCAAAAACAATATTTTCATCATGAGTTAATGAATTTAAAATAGTATCTCTTTTATTATCGTCAAGTAACAATACTTTTATTTTTAATACACCATTTTCAAATATAAGATCATATCCTCCAAACCACTTTTCTTCATTATACTTTTGTAACAAATCCAAATCATTTTGTATGTCCTGATAGCGCTTATATTCATCGGAATAATCTTTTTCAATATCAATATTACATATATTGATAAGCCATTTATTAAAATCATCTGACAACCTGTCAAATGATTTTTGTGGTATAGGATTATTGCCCTTATAGAAACATTCCATCAAACAGTTTGATGATGGATCATAATGTACTCTTTGAACAGTTCCATCACTACAATACAATAATATTTCTCTTTCCTTTGGAGAATTTATTTCCCATTCATCGTTTGTTTCTATACTTTCTTCTTGTATTATTAAGTTAGAAATATTATCATAGAAATCTTTTATATCATTAGATTCATGTATAGTAATATCCTTCACTTTCTCAACCCAAGTTAAATCGTCCAATTCGTTTTGACGAATAACCATTTTATCAATATCTTTATAACTATTTATATTAACTGTTTTTAATAGTTCTTTACCTGACATTCCAACAACATCAATATCATTCTCAACGTTAATAACCTGTTCAACCATCTCAACAGACTTTTCTGCATTATCTACATTATTCTCTATTATATTGTTATTTCTGCTTGAAATAGTAATACCACTATACACTACCCCCAATATAATAAATACACCAAAGCCTGCCACTACAGTTGTCTTCCATCCGTCTCTAGCAAAACTAAATAAAGTCTTTTCTTTTTTGCTAATACTATTTGCCTTTACATATTCGATTATGTCATCAGTAGTCTTGCCATCCGGACTTGTATACCTTTTAATTTGTTCAATCATTTTTTTATTTATTTCTTTATTATTCATAATCTTCCTCCAAAAATCTTCTTAAATACTGTCTTCCTCTTGATAATCTCTTTCGCACAGAAGCCTCCGATATTACTAAAACTTGAGCTATCTCTCGACAAGATAATTCCTCAAAGTAATATAATATAATTACTATTTTGTTTCTTTCCGGAAGTTTACAAATACCTTGATATAGTCTAGAACTATCTTGGTCTAATGTTATTTTTTCATTATCCCCTATTAAATTTCTCATCTCCTGAGGATCATATAATATATCTTTCTTCCTAAAATAATATTTCTTACTTAAATTAATTGTAGTTCTAATAAGCCATGCCTTACAATGCTCACTATCGTTAAATTCCTTATTTTTATTCAACAACGTAAGAAAAACATCTTGAGATATATCTTTAGCATCCTCCCTATTGTTTCGAGAATAAATCAAAGCCACTCTAAACACCATATCACCGTATTTTCTAATTATTTCTTCCATTTTGCTATTCACCATATAAAACCTCCTCTACATATAACTACCAATGACAGGCTAAAATGTGACATATATTTTTTCTTTTTGCGAAAACACATGCTTTTCGGAGCATGGGTTTTGTGCTTTTAACTTAAAAAGGAGCGTTGCACTAACTCTTAGTTAGTGCAACAACCCCTTATTTAGAGACTTTTTTTACAGCCCATTTTTGTCATATATTTCGAAATATATCTATTGCATTATAACCATTTCTTTATCTTAAAATACAACAGACTTACTGTCACTATCAACACACTGACAATTATAACTGTCGGATATCCCCATTTTGCTGTGAGTTCCGGCATGTACTGAAAGTTCATTCCGTACCAGCCTGCTATCACTGTAAGTGGCATAAATACTGTCGTAACAATTGTAAGGACTGTAACTATTCTGTTCTGCTTTATATCAAGATAAGCTTTATAGATATCTCGAATCTGCAGCGCATGATCGCTCACTCCGATAGTAGCGTCTTTTAATCTCTCTATTCTTCTTGAGAACAGTCTGAAGTATCTTAAGTTATCCTGCTTGAAAAAGTTATTTTCGTTTTCCTCAAGTTCCTGACTGAAATCCAACAGTTCCTCATAATGACCGCGCAAATCTCTTATCTCGGTTCTGATATCATTTACTCTTTCAGATACAATCTCCTCAGTTCCGGTGACAATTCCGTCTTCCATAATATCCAGTTCTTTATCTATTCTCTCTAATTTTTCTCTGTCATCTTTTACTATATATTCTAAGAAATCATAAATAAAACGCTCCAGACTTGGCAATCTCCATTTTTTTGTGTGTTTGATACTCTCAACAATCTTTGAAACGTAGTCGTTATCGTCGATGAACACAATTCCCTTTTCATCTAATGCAAAATAAAAATCATGTGTCATAGACATAACCTTTCTGTCAGGTATACAGAAAGTTCCTGTAAGCGAGTCAAAGTTTACCTCTGCTTTTGTAGAATAGATTCCCTTAGTTTCAGTTTCAATATCTATACCCATATCAAAACTGTCTATTTTCTCTTTCCACTCTTTTGAAGTAATAACCGCCACATACTGATTCTTATTTTTTTTCAATTCATCAAAACTTGTCTTACGCAACTTTTCACTAATCAGGTAATACATATAATCTCCCCACGCTATATTGTTCTGCTATAAAACTACTTATTTATCTGTTATCCACTTTCTCCGGGAACATATCATGCTTTGTCATTCGCTCCCAGGCCACATCTTCCCACTTTGTTCCGGGTTTTCCATAATTGCAGTAAGGATCAATAGAAATGCCTCCTCGTGGAAGGAACTTGCCCCACACCTCAATATATTTTGGATCCATGAGTTTAATCAGATCTTTCATGATTATATTTACGCAGTCCTCATGAAAATCTCCATGATTTCTAAATGAGAATAAATACAACTTAAGAGATTTACTCTCAACCATCTTCTGCTGTGGAACATATGAAATAGTAATTGTGGCAAAATCCGGCTGTCCCGTAATCGGACAAAGACTTGTAAATTCCGGACAATTGAATTTTACAAAATAATCATTGTCAGGGTGCTTGTTATCAAATGTCTCCAAAAGTGACGAATCATATTCTGTTTTGTATTCTGTTCCCTGACTTCCAAGTTTTGTTAAACCTTCATTCTCTCTCATAACAACCTCCATTGAAATTGAATTATCGCTAATGCAAATCTCTTTAATTCGTATTTTGTTTCGTTTCATATAGTATACATTTTGAAACAGTGATTAACTTGCTGGGTCTTCAATCCCGTTTGCCCTGAATGCTGCTGCACGATCAATGCATGTTCCGCACTTTCCACATGGCTTTTCTCCACCTTCATAGCATGACCATGTGAGATGATATGGAACACCAATCTCAAGCCCCATCTTTATTACTTCCGACTTATTCATCTTTACAAAAGGTGCTTCTATCTTAAGCTGATGTCCCGAGCCTTCCCAGATAGCTTCGTTCATTGCATTGTTAAATACCTCTGAGCAGTCCGGGTATGCAAAACCTGCTGCATCATCCGCATGAGCTCCGTAGTATATTACGCTGCATTCTTTGCTGAGAGCAAGACTTGCCGCTGAAGAGAGGAATAGTCCGTTTCTAAACGGCACATATGTGCTAACCGGTGCCTCACCCTTTGTTGCCTCAATCTGCTCTGCATAACTTTGCTCAGGTATCTCTTCAGTAGACTGTTTTAATAGGGAGCAGTTACTGTACTGAAATATCTTTGCCAAATCCAAAAATAAATGTTCCACTCCATAATACTCTGCCACATCTATTGATGCCTGTATTTCCTTGTCATGCTTCTGTCCGTAGGAAATAGACAGTGCAATGACATTTTCTTTTCCGTATTCTCTCACTGCCAGTCCAAGTGATGTGGATGAATCAATCCCACCACTGAGCAAAACCATTGCTTTCATCAATCATTCTCCTCACTTATTCAATCTATTGGTATTACTGTTTGATTTACAACTGAATTATTATTTATCATCTGAATTATCTGCCGGTATGCATACAGGCTGCATCAGATACATCTGTGTCAGAGGATCATCCTTGAACTTTCCACGAAGCTCAGCTGTAAAAGTCTTTGTATTATTCTTCTTTATTCCTCTTGCAGATACGCAGCTGTGGTAACCTTCAATAGTTACAGCCACATCCTCACTTCCGGTAATTTCCTGAATAATGTCGGCAATATCCTGCCCGATTTTTTCCTGTAACTGGAGTCTTCTTCCAACCATATCAACTACTCTTGCAATCTTTGAAAGACCGACAACCTTGCCATTTGGAATATAAGCAACTGTGGCTTTCATATCATACATAAGTGCCATGTGATGTTCGCAGTATGAGAATAAATCAATGTCTTTCATCACGACAATCTTTGAATTATTTGTCTGATCCACACCTTCCTCAAAAGTTCTGTTAAACATCTCTGCAATCTCATGGTTTGTGTAATTCATTCCGGCAAACACTTCCTCGTACATGTTTGCTACTCTTCTAGGTGTATCCTTTAAACCTTCGCGGTCAGGATCATCTCCAAGTGCCACCAATATTCCTCTGATATGCTCTTCAATAGCTTTCTTATCTATCATGTTAAACTCCTCTCTGGTCAGGATTCCAAATTACCTTGTGCATCTGTATCTGAAGGCGAATGCCATTCATATTATTATCAATCATATAATCGACAATATCTGCCGGTTCAATCATACCAAAAACAGGACTCATATATACATGACATCTGTCTTTCAGTCCGTATCGGTCTATTATTTCTTTTGCCTTGGCCAAATCTTCAATGCTTCCCACAACAAACTTTACTGTGTCTCCCTTTTCAACATTTTCGTAGTTAGTCATACACATTCTGCTCTCGCAACTGCTGGTTGGAGATTTGTAGTCAACTGTAAATGAAGGTCTGTTAACTGACTGAACCGTCATAATGTCAACTGAACCGTTGGTCTCTATCTCAACTCTCACACCCGGAATCTCATATAATCTGTCTATAAGAATTCCAATCTCGCTTTGGAGCAATGGCTCGCCACCTGTCAAAGTGACATTTTTTACTTTTGTTTCTTCCACGTACCTTGCAATCTCTTCAGGGGTCATCTCAGTGAAATCACAATCCGGCTCATTTGCCCATTTTGTATCACAGTAGGTACAATTCAGATTGCATCCTTTGAATCTGATAAATACCGCAAGTTCTCCGGCTCTGGTGCTCTCACCGTTGATGCTCACAAATTTCTCTACTACTTTCATCTGTCATTCCTCAACTTACTCATTGCTATTTTGCAACTTGCTCATTTCTATTCACAACTAGTATTCCTCATATGCCGCAACATTATTTGGCGTCTCAAAGACTTCAACTCTGTGAACAGGAAATCCGGCTTCTTTAATTCTGTCAAAAAACATCTTTGCATAATTCTCTGCGGTAGGAATAAACGGAACCTCTATCATTCTGAAATCTTCATCCTTTAAAGCTGCAATTGTTGTAGGTTTGAGAGAATCTTTTTCATATATAAGACAATGATCAAACTCATCGCAAATATCTTTTACAAGTTTCTTCAAATCGTCAAAGTCAATGATCATTCCTCTCTTTGGTCCTTCAGTCTGAAGATTTTCATGGGCAATCTCCACCACTACTTTCCATCTGTGTCCGTGAATATTGCTGCATTTTCCTTCATATCCCTTTAAAAAATGTGCAGAATCAAAGCTCTTTGTCGTTTTCAAAAAATACATCTTCATTTCCTCCATAGACGCATAGGTATAAAATAATAAAGTCCCCCGGGCGTACCGAGGGACTTCTAACATTTATTGATTGTTTCTTAATAAGACAATGCTTTAAAGCATGTCTTATAGCATGTTTTAAAACAAGTTTTATATCAATTAAATAGTCCTAGTTTTGTTTTTCGACAGGATGGTACAAATGAACTGTCGTTATTATCGCAACTATAAGTATAACAGTAACAATAATAATGTCAACTCCAACTGTACTATATTCCTGAAATATCATACGAAAAAACTCTGAACTTTTATTCTGCATATTAACATTCAAGAACTTTATCTGATTACTGTTACCTTTGACCACTTGCTGTACACAGGTGTTCCCTTCGCAGTTTTAACGTAAGCTCTAACCTTAACATAGTACTTTTTATGTGCCTTAAGTTTTGAAACTGTCTTTGTAATTTTCTTTGAATTGATAACTCTTGTAGTCTTTTTAGTAAATTTCTTTGATGAAGAAATCTTTATCTGATAGTAAGTCTTTCCAGGAACTTTCTTGAATGTAAGTTTTACTTTCTTACCATTCTTTGTTCTCTTAATCTTTGAAAGTTTAGTTTTTCCAACTTTTACAGTTGTTGGCACTGCTGTTGTTGGAACTGCAGTTGTAGGAACTACTGTTGTTGGTGCCGCTGTTGTTGGTGCCACTGTTGTTGGGGCCGCTGTTGTCTCTTCCTCTTCTGCCTTGCTTTCCATTGACTGACGAACGCAGTACAAGCCCTCAAGCAACTGTTCAGGCGCATATGAGAATACAACATCATTAACCGCCAATTTCTCTACATCAATGAACTCTGCTGATGCATCAATAACTGTTTTTCCATTCTTAATGAAATCATTTCCTGTACTTTCATCAAGAACATTTACTCCTGCTTTTCCGACTGCTATCATTGCTACTCCAAGAGAATTGAAACTTGCCGAACCGTATGCCTGGTATGTTCCATTTTCATCCTGATATGTTGCAATTATATCAAGTGCCTTTGCAATATACGCATTTATCTCTGCCTGTGGCACTGTCACGTTGTGAGCCTTTGCATATTCTTCATCGGCATAAGGTGCAACTGCATCAAGGTCCATTGCAATAGGATCTACTGATCCGTAATTTGCAACATTTGATACCGCAAATTCATAGTCATCAATAATTGTTCTGATAAGTAAATCTCTGCTTACACGAGATGAAATATTCATCTCTGAAACGCTGTAATTTCCCGAATCAAGTGCATTGAGAATATATCCGTCACGTCCATATGCACCATATGCATAAGCTGATTTCTCATATGTATCAAGTGAAGTGATTTCTTCAATAAGATTCATCCCATTAATATTTGTGCAGTCATATCCAAATGCTGTAAGATATTCTATTACGTAACTGAGTGATTTTACATATGTTCCTACTGTCTTGAGTGTTTCAAAAGAAAGTGGAAGTTCAACAGTTTTGTATTCTGAATAATCATAGTATGAATAAGTTTTTCCCTCAACTGCACCACCGTCTTTCATCTGGGCTAACTGACTCAAAACATTTTCTGTTGTTGCTTTGTAGAATTCTTCTGCATTCAAACCACATTTTTTGAGTACCACTACAGAGTGAAGTAATGATGCACTCTCAATACCTGAAATTCCCTGTCCATTACTGAAAACAGTCTCAAATATTTTATTTCTAAGCAACTCAATCTGCTTATCTGTGATTTTTTTATACTCTTCTATTATATCTGCCTTTGGATTGAGAGCTGCGTCGTCTGCAAATGATGCAGGCAACTCTTTTCCTTCCATAGTTTTGTAAACAAAGGAAAGTTTGTCTCCTTCTTTTACTGTGTAAGAATCAGTACCAACTGACATTGTTTCGCCATTAACATCAAATACCCAGAATTTTTCTGTCTCGGCATCATATCCCATTTTATTAATGCTTGCCCAGTAACTGCCCCAGTCTGATTCTGCAATGGTATATTCTATCCCGTTTTTGTCCATTACCATTTTAAAAGCCTCAGTTGCTTTTGTTCCTTCATCAACAAGAACAAGTTCCTTTGATACTGAAACGGCTTTCCCATCAGTGTTCTCATTTGAAAGGCTGTCCAATGCAACCCACACAGCTACTTTTGCTGCCTGCTTTTCACTTTCCTCTGCTGATATATTCACCTGAACAAGTGAAAATACCATTGTTACCGCAATGGCAAGTGACATTACTTTTTTGCTTAAATTGTTAAACATCTTTTTTCCTCCTGCTATTTAAATTATGTTTATTATTAAGTTGAAATCCTTTACCGCCTACGATTTTTACTCACCACTAATAGAAGTGGAATTCTCATCCGGCCAAGATAAAAGTTTTCAAACACTTAACCCATTTCCAATTGTTTCTCAGGCACCTGATTGCCTGTCATACAATGCCATACTTTATTTTTATTCTCTGTATTTTCTTTATCAGGCTCTCCCCGAAAAAGAAAATACAAACTGCGGCCCCAAGGCCATGCTGAAAATCGTAGGGAACTCCCGTCATATACACAAGCCTTATGGTTCTTACCGATACATTCTGGCTCTCAGGATTCATTCCCGCGTCCATCAAAAGTGATGCGAAATTCATTATTCCGCCATATACAATGAAACTAATGAAAAATGTATATACCGTCATAGTGACCACATCCGCGTGCAATTTCTTCTTCTGCAAGATTATTCCTGCCAAAAGTCCTGCCCCGCCAAAGGCGTAGAGCCACCATCCCATGTATGCTGATATTTTTTCAGTTCCACCTGCTATAACAAAAACTGTAAAACCAATCAATTCAGACACAATTATCGAAATAACCGGTCCCATTATTACTTTGAAAGAATCTGAAATTCTTCCTGTACTCTCCTCAAAGAGTGAGTCTGCCTTTATGTCGACTCTGTTAAATATCAAGCCACTCATAAATCCAATAAGTCCCCAACAGACCATCTGCCACGGTGTCCAGGGTCCCTGTCCGTCGAATGTATTACAAACAAGTCTTCCAAGGGCTCCAACCAAAAATCCGGCTTCCGGTCCAAGAGAAATTCCTGATACTATCACAAGTGCCGTTCCTGCATGAAGAGGAACCGTGTGCGTACAGAGTACATTTGCCGATGCGGTAAATGCAGTCATGGATGATATAAGCACAACATCCCTTGCCCTTGGTTTTCTGTACTCAAACAAAACCATAAAAGGCATTATTACCACCGCAAGAATCAGAATACTCATGAGAATATAATGTCTCTGCTTCATAAAGAAATAAAATACTGCCAATAATATAGGCAACATTACCGCGATACACAGAGTTGCAATTATTTTTCTTTTGCGTACATTTTCCAGGAACTCTTTTTCATCAAAATTTCTTCGGCTTCTAAAACCCGTTCCACGATTTTTGGTCCTGCTCATGTGCTGTGCTTCACTCTTTTTTTCCCTGCTCATGTGCTGTGCTTTATACTCTTTACTTGTTTCCATGGGCAAGTCTCCTTTGAACATCTTCCACAGTAATGCATCTCTCCAGAATTCCTTTTGTCATTCTGCTGACTTCCGTTGTAAAAAACATATTTTCACAAAAAAATGTATATTTTTCATCTGAGGCCACAATGTCACCGTCAAACATAAACGCACAATGGGTAGCATGCTTAGCCGCAAACTCCATGTCGTGAGTTATTACCACAATGGTCTTTCCCCGGCTCTGAAGCTGTTTCAGTATCTGACCAAGTTTTTCTTTGAACTCTCCGTCTAGTCCTTTTGTAGGCTCATCTAACAAAAGTATATCCGGCTCTGTCAGAAGAACTTTTCCAAGAGCAAGCCTCTGTGCCTGACCCCCACTCAGATCATATGGGTGCATTTTCCTGCAGTCATCTATCTCCAAGAGAGCAAGCATCTCATCCACCTTCTTTTTAATCTGATCATTCCCTGATTTTATTTTTTTATCGTTCTTTTTATTATCTGTTAATACCTCTGCAAGTTCTTCCTCCGCAGTAAGTTCCGTGAATAAAGCCTTCGGATTCTGAACAAGGTATGCCACTTTTCCATCAGTTTCTATCTTACCTGAACGCACCTTTAAAATCCCGGAGATGCATTTGAGCAGGGTTGTCTTTCCGCTTCCGTTTCCTCCCATAATCGCTGTAAAACTTCCTGACTCTATATTCAGGGAAAGCTTATCAATAACTTTTCTATCCTTTGCATACGAAAATGAAATATCCTTTACCTTCACACAATCGCCTGATTTTTTGTTTTCTGCAACTATTTGCTTTTCATTTGCATTTTGCTTTTCATTTGCATTTTGCTTTCCATTTGCATTTTGCTTTCCTGTCCCGCTTTGCCCTCCTTCAACATTATGTATTGATTCAAGCCACTCTCTTCCCTGTCTGACTGATACGGGCATCTTACCATGCTTTTCATTTAACTGCTTTCCATCCTGTCCTTTTCTTGCGCTCATATAAATCCTTGAAGCCGCAGGAATTGCATTATATATTGCCAGTTCCCTTTCTTTCTTTTTCCTGTATTCATCAAAAACCACATCAAGTTCTTCAGGCTTTTTGATATCGACTATCTCTCCATCCTGCATAACCACTACCCTGTCTGCATATGGCAGCACATCACTGAGTCGCTGCTCTGAAATAACAATTGTGGTAGATAATTCTCTGTTTATCTGCACAAGAGCATTAATAAAACTCTTTGCCGCCTTTGGCGACAACTGATTAACAGGCTCATCGAGAATCAAAACTTTTGGATTCATTGCCATTACGGACGCTAAAGCTACCAGTTGCTTTTCTCCCCCTGACAATTCCTCTGTCTTTTTTCTGTATATTTCACGAATCCCCATAAACTCTGCGATTTCTGCAGTTCTTCGCCTCATAACATCATTTTTATATCCCAGATTTTCCAACCCGAAAGATAACTCATGCCACACTTTGTCCGATACAATCTGGGAATCAATATCCTGTCCAACAAATCCAATTTTTTTGGCACTGTCCCTGTCACTCATCTCTTCGATTGGTATTCGTCCGGAATTAATATTTGGAATTCCTCCGGATTCATTATTTGCATTATCAATGAAATACATATTTCCCTCACCCCTGCCAAAAGGAATGTGGTTCTTTTTCATATGAGAGAGAAGGGTGCTCTTTCCGCATCCGGACTTTCCCGCAATAACGATAAATTCTGACTGTCTTATTTCAAATGTGATATCTTTTATGGCAGCTTTATTTGCACCGGGATATGTAAAACTGACATTGTCAAATTCAATAATATTACCTGCCATTATTATCTCTCCTCTCATTACTGTTTGCAGCCGCCTTCGACATGTTCTCCCCGGAATTCTCATAAGCTTCATTTATTATGTCTGAAGCCATTGGAATCCCCATAAATAAAAAAAACATAAAAAAGGAAACAACATTTATAAATGTGATCTCCGTAAATTCCATACTTGGGAAATAATTAACTCTATACTTTCCTAAAATAGCCATTGTGCAGGGAAAGCTTCCAAATGCCATTAACAAAACAAGCATTATTCTGTCGTTTCTGATAAATTTAAAAAGATGTGTGTTTGTTCTCTTACCAGTCCCATATCCCCTTGACTCCATGGATACAGTAGTGTTAACGGAATCTTCTAAGGTCCATGAAATGACTATAGACAATTTTTTAAGCATAAACTGAATTCTCCTCATCACAGACATATCTCCGGAATTTCTTCCGATTCCCGCCTGTGCATCGGATACTTCTTTGTACTTCTTTATTAACTTTGGAATCATTCCGATAGTCATGGAAATAATCAGCGCGATGGTTGGAAGAAGTCTTCCTGTGAGATACAAAAACTTTTCCGTATCTATCATTGAGCCCGCAACGTAAAACCATGAAATAGTCGCAAGCATCATCATTCCTGTTACCAGTCCAAACAGAATTGTTTCTAAAGTCACCGGCAAATCATTGATATAAAACAGTGCCGTCTCCCCATTATGTGAAAATAGCGGAACAAAAACTGCCGCAAAAATAATAACCGGAATAGAAAGAAATACGAATATTTTAAGGTACTTTCTTCCATACAAATATCGCCCATAGAGCAACGCCATAAAAAGAGATAATCCGGCAGTGTAAGGATTTATTGAACTCATTGTAATAATGAGCGCAATAACTATAAATATTAAATTGATTATCGGATGGTATTCATTAAATCTCTGCATTTACACTTCCTTGATATGTCTTTTACTTATTTCTGTATGTGCCTGTAAAACAGCTTAGTCCGGCACACCGTCTACCGTATAACTCCAAACAATTACATCGCCGTCTGCAACTTTGTAAGCACTGGCACCAAGCATCGGTGATTTTCCGTTCACCGTATAAACCCAGCCACTCATATCTCCTGCAGCCCGCTCAGGAAGATTGTTAATACTTCTCACGTAATATGCTTTGTACAATGCATTATAACTTGCATCAATTGCAATGTTTTCTTTCTTACATGCGGCATTTAAAATATCATATACAGTTGTACCTTCTAATACTTTAACAGTAGTCTTTGTAAGTATCACCCCGTCTTCCGGAATAAATTTTCTGAACTTTTCAAGCATTGCATCGGGATTATCACTCAATTCAAAACAATTTACTTCAATACTGCACTCTATATATTTTTTCTGAGAAGTCTCAGTCTCAGATGCTTTTGTCTCATTTTGTTTCTTATCATTTTGCTTATTGCCATTTTGTCCTGAGTCTTTGGTACCATTAATTACTCCACCTTTGCCATCATCGACATGAATATCTCCCGATTTATCTGTTTTACTTGAATCAGACGAGTCATTTGCCTTATTCGAATTGTCCGAATCATCTGTTCTTTTTGAATCATTTGTCTGATTCTTATTTGTTTTTTTTGTTTTACTCTTATTTGTATTTTTAGTCTTGCTGTTATCTGTTTTTTTTGTTTTCGGCTTGCTTAAATTATCCTTATCTGATTTTTTTGTTTCCGACTTGCTTAAATTATCTTTATCTGATTTATCATCTTGCGACTCTGCTTCTATATCCGCTTTTGAATCGGTCTTATTATTTGTTGTGTTTTTTTCATCTGCATCGCCATTATTTACTGTGGCACTCTCATCAATCTGGTCTTTTATTTCATCTAAAACTTCACTCTCAGATACTTCATCTCCATCTTCGAAAATGATCTGAGCCATCCCGTTTTTATCTTTTTGTACTCCTGAATCAGCCAGTTGCTGCTGCTCTTTTTTGTACTCATCTACACTCTTTATCTCTATATTTTTGAATGCCACTGCGCACATTGTAATAATAATCACAATGCCTGCAAACCACTTTATTTTTTTCAAATCCATTGTGTTCCTCTAATCTTTTTTCAGCTTCTTAGTGCTTACACGGTCGTGAATAACAAAAAAACTTCACCCCAACAATTATATTATCGGGCTGAAGTTTTTTTCCTACCACTTAGCACATATGTGCTTGAAGTGGGAGTCATCTCGCATCTAATATATATTCTTACATTTCACCCTCAGCAAAACGCAAATTCTTCAATCCAATTTGTTATATCAGCAGGTATCTGACTCTTGAAAAATACAACCATTCACAGTTGTTCTTCCAACTACAGTAGCTGGGGCTGTTGCAGATTTTGACTGCATTCCCTTTTGACTCCGCCATCGCTTTTAAACGACCGAAGCACTGATACAATTACTTTTTATTTTTAACCTTTTAAATTATATGTATATATGCTGACTAAGTCAAGTTTTACAACAATTTCGTGTATAAAAAGCCCCGGCAAAACATATTACCGAGGGTCTCTTACACTTAGACAAGTTTGTTTTTACTCATCTCTTACTTATCTTCTTTTTGTGACATGCTCCCACTACTTAAATCAATATGATTTTGAAGTAGGGGCTTCCTGCTCAATGACTCTTCTGAGCCAAGTATCAACAGGCTATCCTCGCGTGCCCCGCGATTCTTTTTTTTATTTATCGCATTTAGGATTTTTCTTTTCAGTCCGGTTACGGACATTTTTATGCATATGCTATCAGCATTCTTTTTGCTTCTTCCCTGATATTTATTGCAGCATTTTTGTCCCTGTCCATTTCATTTCCACACTCGCATCTGTACACTCGTTCTG
>JAEEGL017446072.1_pt1 | contig 24236 bp, 19 predicted proteins | sample 9134231 | NCBI WGS metagenome assembly JAEEGL01 (sample SAMN16246548, study PRJNA631951) | gut metagenome | biome: gut microbiome; feature: rumen; material: fiber-attached | host: Bos | place: Iran: Karaj | collected 2018-10
GAAATAGCCGCTTGATATAGCGGCTGCCAGTGTGAAACACGGTTGTCAGGCTTTTCACATGACCCTTGAGGGTCCTGTGAAGTAATAGGCGCTTATAGCGGAGCCTAAAAACCACCCGTTGAACGGGTGGATTGTTATTTATTTTTAAAAAATTTTACAAATTTAGTAAATTACTAATTAAAGTTAGAAAACGCTATCAAAAAATAAAATTATATGTTATAATATTCCAAAGTTTTAAAATTTTGAGGGAGTAAAATATGAAAGAATTATTGATAGGAAATGCCGCTGTTGCTAGGGGTGCATACGAAGCTGGTGTTGGTGTAGTTTCTTCTTATCCTGGTACACCTAGTACTGAAATAACAGAAGTAATGGCAAATTATAAAGAAGTAGATGTTGAATGGGCACCAAATGAAAAGGTTGCTGCAGAAGTTTCAATCGGAGCTTCAATGGCAGGAGCCCGTGCTATGAGCTGCATGAAGCATGTTGGTATGAATGTTATGGCTGACCCATTATTTACAGTTTCATATATTGGAGTTAATGGTGGCTTAGTATATTGTGTAGCAGATGATCCTGGTATGCATTCAAGTCAAAATGAACAAGATTCACGTCATTATGCCAAGGCATCTAAGGTATTGATGGTTGAACCTGCTGACTCTAAGGAATGTAAGGAATTTACAAAATTAGCATTTGATTTAAGTGAAAAATATGATGTTCCAGTTTTAGTTAGATTATCTACTAGAGTATCACATTCTCAAGGATTAGTTGAAATAGAAGATAGAATAGATTATAAGCTTAAGGATTATAATAAGAATATTGCTAAAAATGTTATGATGCCTGCAAATGCAATTAAAAGGCATGTTGTAGTTGAGGAAAGACAAGCTAATTTAGTTAAATTAGCTGAAACTGATTTATTAAATAAAATTGAAAATAATAATAAAAAAATAGGTGTAATTACTGCTGGTATTTCTTATATGTATTCTAAGGAAGCTTTAGGAAATAATGTTGATTATTTAAAGCTTGGAATTGTATATCCTTTACCTGTTGAATTAATTAAAAATTTTTGCAGCAAGCATGATGTTGTTTATGTTGTAGAAGAATTAGATCCATTTATTGAAGAGCATGTTAAATCATTAGGTATTACAAATGTTTTAGGAAAAGATAAATTTAGCTTATTAGGTGAATATACACCTTCAATGATTAAGAAGGTTGTTTTAGGGGTTGATCCTGTTTCATTTAATGAAATAAAAGAACAAATTCCTGCAAGACCTCCTGTAATGTGTGCTGGTTGTCCTCACAGAGGAACATTTTATGTATTAAAAAAATTAGGATTAACTGTATCTGGTGATATTGGTTGTTATACATTAGGTGCTGTAAATCCTTTAGCATCCGTTGATTCAACTATTTGTATGGGGGCCTCTGTTTCTGCAGGCTTTGGTATGGCAAAGGCTAGAGGAAAAGAATTTAATAAAAAATTAGTATCAGTTATTGGTGATTCAACATTCATTCATTCTGGTATTACAGGATTGATTGATATTGTTTATAACAAGGGCGCTAATACTGTAATTATTTTAGATAATTCAATTACAGGTATGACCGGTCATCAACAAAATCCAACTACTGGAAAAACTATTAGAATGGAAGATACTATTCCAGTTAATTTAATTGATTTAGCTCATTCAGTAGGTGTTAAAAGAGTTGTTGTTGCTGATCCATTTGATGTAAAGAAATTTGAAGAGGTTGTAAAAGAAGAAGTTAATGCTGATGAACCATCTGTGATTATTGCTCAAAGACCTTGTGCTTTACTTAAAACAGTTAAATATGTTGGTCATTGTGAAGTAACAGATGATTGTCGTAAATGTAAGCAATGCTTAAAATTAGGTTGTCCTGCAATTTCTTTAGTAGGCGATAAGGTTGTTATAGATCAAACTCAATGTAATGGTTGTGGTCTATGTGTTAATGTTTGTCCATTTAAGGCTATAAAGAAGATTGAGGGGTAGTTTATTATGAATGTTATGATTGTTGGCGTTGGTGGTCAAGGAACTCTTCTTGCATCAAGAATATTAGGAAATATTGTTATTGATTTAGGCTATGACGTTAAGGTTTCTGAGGTTCATGGAATGAGCCAAAGAGGTGGTTCTGTTGTAACTTATGTAAAATATGGTAAAGAAATTTATTCTCCAATTATCGATAAAGGAGAAGCAGATGTTATTTTAGCTTTTGAAATGCTAGAAGCATATAGAGCTTTACCTTATCTAAAAAAGGATGGAAAAATAATAGCTAATACACAGCAAATAAATCCTATGCCTGTTATTACAGGAGTTGCAAAGTATCCAGAGGACATTGATAAAAAATTATCAAGTGTTTGTAAATGCGAATTTGTTGATGCTTTAGCTTTAGCAAAGGAAGCTGGAAATATAAAAGCAGTTAATGTTGTATTAATTGGCGTTTTTGCTAAAGAATCTGATATTCCATATGATAAATGGATTGAAGTTATTAAAAAGACTGTTCCAGCTAAATTATTAGATGTTAATTTAAAAGCATTTGAATTAGGTTATAATTTAAAATAAGAGAGAGATTTTATGATATTAAATAAAGAAATGGAATGTATGAGTCGTGATGAACTTAAGGCTCTACAAAGTGAAAGATTAAAATGGCAAGTTAAGAGAATGTATGATAAAGTTAAAATCTTTAAAGAGCGAATGGATGAAAAAGGCTTAAAGCCTGAAGATATTCATGGTATTGAAGATTTAGCTAAATTACCATTTTCTTACAAAAAAGATTTAAGAGATTATTATCCATATGGATTATTTGCTGTACCTATGACAGATATTGTTAGAGTACATGCATCTTCAGGTACAACAGGAAAACAAATAGTTGTAGGTTATACTAAAAATGATTTAAAAATTTGGAGTGAATGCATGGGACGTCAGCTTGCTGCTGCAGGTGGAACATCTGATGATTTTGTTCAAGTTTGTTATGGATATGGATTGTTCACTGGAGGACTTGGTGCTCATGATGGTGCAACATATATTGGTGCAACAGTAATTCCTGCATCAACAGGAAATACTGCTAGACAAATTCAAACAATGGTAGATTTCGGTTCAACTATTTTATGCTCAACTCCTTCATATGCTATGTATTTAGCAGAAGAAATAAAAAAACAAGGCTTAGTGGATAAAATTAAATTAAAGGCAGCTATCTGTGGTGCTGAACCATGGACAGAGGAAATGAGACATCAAATTGAAGAATCTTTAAATATTAAAGCATATGATGTTTACGGCTTATCTGAAATAATGGGACCTGGGGTTGCCTATGAATGCGAATGTCAAAAAGGTATGCATGTAAATGAGGATAATTTTATTCCAGAAATTATTGACCCTGATACAGGAGAAGTATTACCTTATGGTAAGAAGGGTGAATTAGTATTTACAACAATTACTAAAGAAGGATTCCCATTAATAAGATATAGAACAAGAGATATTTGTTCTTTAAATCCAGAAAAATGTTCTTGTGGAAGAACATTTATAAGAATGGCTAAGCCTACAGGTAGATCTGATGATATGCTAATCATTCGTGGTGTAAATGTGTTCCCAAGTCAAATAGAAGAAGTTTTATTAAAATATTGTTCTTCAGGTATTACAACTAATTATCAAATTGAAGTAGATAGAGTTAATAATACAGATACATTGGATGTATTTGTCGAAATGGCTCCTGATTTATTCGCAGATGATATGGCATCAATTGTACGTCTTCAAAAGACTTTAGAAGAAAAGTTAAGAAGTGCGTTAGGTATTGGTGCTAAAGTAACATTAGTAAATCCAAATTCAATTACTAGAAGTGAAGGAAAAGCTAAGAGAGTAATTGATAAAAGAAAGCTATCATGAGGTGAAAATATGGTTGTAAAGCAATTATCTATTTTTGTTGAAAATAAGGCTGGCGCAGTTAGCTTTATAACAAATTTATTAGGTTCAAATAATATCAATATTCGTTCATTACAAATAGCTGATTCAACTGATTATGGTATTTTAAGATTAATCGTTGATGATCCAAATAAATCATTGGAATTAGTTAAAAATGCTGGATATACAGCTAAATTAACAGAGGTTATAAGTGTAGTTGTTCCAGATAAACCAAATGGATTAAATGATTTGTTAAAAATATTAACAGATAATAATATTGAAATAAATTATTTATATGTATTTATTGGAAAGAATAATTTAGGTGCTGAAGCTATTTTAAAAACAAATGATTTAAATCAAGTAGAGACATTATTATTAAATAATTATTACTAATATGATAATCAAATTTTATATGGCAATAATGTAAGAAAAGTAAAAATAATTAATTAGCCTAGAGAGATATTGGTTGGTGTAAAATATCGTAATTAATATTTTGAAATACACTTACTAGCTTCTTATTGAAATTATAGTAGATAAGACGGGGTCAACCGTTACATTGATTTAAGGTTTTAGTTTTACTAAAATAAAAAAAGGTGGTACCACGGTTAAGAATCGTCCTTTGTTAGGATGATTCTTTTTTTTACAAAAAATGGTTTAAAGAAAAGAATTGAATGGAGGAACAAAAATGACAATTATTGATTTTTTAGAAAATAATGCTAAAAAATATGGCGATGAGGAATGTTTGGTAGAAATAAATCCTCAAAAGAAACCAGATCATTATAGAACATGGAGAGAATTTAGCTTAGTAGAACCAGGTTTAGCTAAAGAATATAGAAGAAGTATAACATGGAAAGATTTTGATGATTTAGCAAATCAAACAGCTAATTTATTATTAAGCAAAGGAATTAAAAAAGGTGATAAGGTTGCTATATTATTAATGAATTCATTAGAATGGTTACCTATTTATTTTGGTATATTAAAAACAGGTGCTTTAGCTGTTCCTATGAATTATAGATATACATCTGAAGAAATTAAATATTGCTTAGATTTAGCTGATTGTGATTGTTTAATATTTGGTGATGAATTTATTGGTCGTGTTGAACCAATTGCTGATCATACACCAAAGGTTAAAACATTAATATTTGTTGGACAAAGCGAGGTTCCTTTTGCAGATATTTATAATGATATTATAGATTTATATTCAACTAAAAAGCCTCAAATTGAATTAAATGAAAATGATGAGGCAGCAATTTATTTTTCTTCTGGTACAACTGGATTTCCTAAAGCAATCCTACATTTACATAAGGCATTAGTTGGTTCTTGTAAAACTGAACAGCATCACCATGGTCAAACTCATGAGGATACATTCTTATGTATGCCACCTTTATATCATACAGGTGCTAAAATGCATTGGTTTGGTTCTTTGTTAGTTGGTGGAAGAGCTGTTCTATTAAAGGGTATTAAGCCTGAATGGATATTTGAAACTATTTCAGAAGAAAGATGCACAATTGTATGGCTTTTAGTTCCTTGGGCTCAAGATATTTTAGATTCTATTGATAGAGGCGATTTAAAATTAGAAAATTATAAATTAGATCAATGGAGATTAATGCATATAGGTGCTCAACCTGTACCACCAAGTTTAGTTCAAAGATGGTTAAAGGTTTTCCCTCATCATCAATATGATACAAATTATGGCTTATCAGAATCTATTGGGCCTGGTTGTGTTCATTTAGGTGTTGAAAATGTTAATCATGTTGGGGCAATTGGAGTTCCTGGTTATCTATGGGATGTAAAAATCATGGATGGTGAAAAGGAAGTAACAGAACCTGAAGAAGTAGGAGAGCTTGTTGTTAAAGGTCCTGGTGTAATGGTTGAATATTATAAAAATCCAGAAGCTACAGCTGAAATATTAAAGGATGGTTGGTTATATACAGGTGATATGGCTAAACGTGATAAGGATGGCTTCATTTATTTAGTTGATAGAAAAAAGGATGTAATCATTACAGGTGGAGAAAATATCTATCCTGTTCAAATTGAAGATTTCTTAAGAAAGAATGATAAGATTAAGGATGTTGCAGTAATTGGCTTACCTGATAAGAGATTAGGTGAAATTACAGCTGCGATTATTGAATTTAAAGAAGGTATGAGTGCAACTGAAGATGAAATTAATGAATTCTGTTTTGATCTTCCAAGATATAAGCGTCCGAAGAAGATTATATTTGCAAAGGTACCAAGAAATGCAACAGGAAAAATTGAAAAGCCAAAGCTAAGACAAATTTATTGTGGAAAATCTTTAGTTGAGATGCAAACAACAGAGTAGGAGATTTTATGTGGGTTAAAATATTATTTATTATTGTATTTTTTGCAGCAACAATTTACATTGGCTTTTATTGTAGAAAAAAAGCCAAAACCTCTTCTGATTTTGTATTAGGAGGAAGAAGTATCGGTCCTTGGCTTTCTGCATTTGCTTATGGAACAAGCTATTTTTCAGCAGTTATTTTTATAGGATATGCAGGTTCATTCGGTTGGGCTTTTGGTGTTTCAGCATTTTGGATTGGTTTAGGTAATGCCTTTATAGGTTCACTTTTAGCTTGGAAGGTATTAGGTAAAAAAACAAGAATAATGACTCAAGCATTGGGTTCATCTACAATGCCTGATTTTTTCCAAAAAAGATTTAATTCAAAGGCTTTAAAAATTGCATCATCAGTTATTATATTTGTATTTTTAATTCCTTATACTGCAGCCTTATATAATGGATTATCATATTTATTTAATGTAACATTTTCATCAGATGTTCCTTATTGGGCTTGGGTATTAATAATTTCAGTAATTACAGGCTTTTACGTAATTTTAGGCGGTTTAATGTCAACAGCTGTTAATTCATTCATCCAAGGTATAATAATGCTTATAGGTATTTCTTTAGTAGTTATATTTGCGTTAAATTTAAATGGTGGATTAATGGAATCATTAAATTTATTAGCTACAAAGGAAGGAACAGGTGGCTGGGCATTTGCTTCACTTTTTGGACCTGATCCTATTCATTTATTAGCAGTAGTATTATTAACATCATTTGGTTGTTGGGGTCTACCTCAAATGATTGGTAAATTTTATTCTATTAAAGATGAAAAACAAATTGGAAAAGGTTCTTTAATTTCAACAATATTTGCTGTAATAGTTGCAGGTGGATGCTATTTCTTAGGTGGATTTGGAAGAATATTTGCTGATGCAAAATCAGCAACAATTATTCCTGAAATGATTGCTAAGCTTCCAGTTGTTATAGTTGCTATTGTTTTAGTATTAGTTTTAGCAGCATCAATGTCTACATTATCAGGACTTGTTCATACAAGTGCTGCAACAGTAACATTTGATTTAATTGATGTTAATAAAAATGTTTCTGAAAAAAAGAAATTGTTATTATTAAAAATTTTTGTTTTAGTATTTATTGTTGTTTCTGCCTTAATGGCAATATTCCAAGTATATGGACCTGAAAAATTCACAAAGGATATTGCATCATTAATGGGTATTTCATGGGGTGCTATATCAGGAGCCTTCATTGGTCCATTCTTTTATGGTTTATATTGGAAAAAGACATCAAAAGCCTCAGTTTGGGCATCATTTGGTGTTGGAGTAGGTCTTGCTATATTAAGCTTAATTGTTAGCTTTACAGGTGCAACTATAGAAATTAGAAGTAAAAATTTCTTATGGTTTAATATGGGTGATTCAATTTACATGGGTGTACTTGCCATGTTATTAAGCTTCATAATTGTACCAATTGTATCTTCATTTACTAAAGCACCAGAAAATGTTTTAGATATGTTTGAATGTTATAAAAAATATCCTGATAATCAAGAATTTAATAAATAATAAAAGCTCCTTCGCGGAGCTTTTAATTTTAATATTAAATGTGTAATACCATTAAGAATATATATGTTAAACCATAATATAATAAAACAGCTATTATATCATTAAATGTTGTAATGAATGGACCAGATGCTACTGCAGGGTCAATATGCATCTTATCTAACAAGATTGGGAAGAATGAACCAATTGCAGAAGATGCAGTCATCGCAAGAAGTAAGCTTGTTGCGATAATTCCAGATACCTTTAATACATCAGTTATTTGAAATGTATCTCCAGTAATAACTTGCCTTTTAATAGATAAATAAATTAATACGAATGCGAATGCTACAATTGCGATAATTATACCATTTATAAAACCAACTAATATTTCTTTTCCGATTAATCTTCTAATCTCTTTTTTCTTCATGTCTTCATCAGAAATAGTTCTGATAGTAACAGCTAGAGATTGTGTTCCTACATTACCTGCCATATCTAAAACCATTGATTGGAAGAATACAGCAACAGGAATTGCTGCTATAACGTGCTCAAATGTACCTGTTACAGTTGAAACAACGATACCTAAGAAAAGAAGTACAATTAACCAAGGTATTCTCTTTTTAACAGAATAGAATGGTGATTCATCAACATCTACGATTTCAGACAAACCGCCGAGTTTAGCATAATCTTCAGTCATTTCTTCATCGGCAGCTTCAATGATGTTATCTAATGAGATGACACCTAAAAGCTTATTATCCGAATCTACGATAGGAATTGATTCTTCTGAATAGTCCTTTAATGTTTGAATGATTTCTGATACTATTTCAGTTTCTAAAACAGAAGGGAATGATGAAATGATAATTTTATCTAATGAATCATCCTTTCTAGCAAGAATTAAATCCTTTAATCTAACGGCACCTAAAAGATGAGATTCATCATCAATAACATATAGTGTATTGATGTTATCATGTACTCCAGCTTCTTTGATAAGCTTAGACATTGCTTCTTTAATAGTTGCATCCTTTTTGATAGTTATATAGTTATCTGACATGCAACTACCAATTGTTTCGTCGTCTTTTTTATCTAGAGCTTCAACCTTTTTTCTTGTTTCATCTTCCATCAAAGAAATTAAATGTTTTCTAAAATCTTCATCTAATTCATCCAAGATGTTAATAGCTTCATCTGAATCTAGCTCATCTAGGATATCGGCAGCCTTATCTGCTTTTAATTCCTCGATGAAATCTTCTGGATTATCAAAATATGAGAAAATTTCAGCTGTTTTCTCTACGCCGAAAACTTCATATGCTTTAAATCTTTCTTCCTTTGTAAGTAAAGCTAAAGCATCAGCAATATCACCATCGTGGTAATTTTTTAATTTTTTCTTTTTTGTTTGATTAGAAGTATTACTTCTTAAAATTTTTACAATCGCTTCTTTATTAACTAAAGCCATTAATATTACCTCCTAAAATTAAGATAATACCCATACGTGATTAATCGATGGATATTCTGTATTGTTGATGCTACTATTCGGATATTCCATTATTAACCACTTCCTTTACTTAATAAATTAAACCACATTTATTATATAATTTATGTTATAAATTAACAAGGCAAAAATTATATTTATATATCTTTTACAATTACTCATTTTATGATAAAATGTTATTATGAGAAAAATAGTTAAAAATGTATTTTTATTCATCAAATGTTTTATAATATTCATAGCTCTTTGGGCTACATCTTCATCACTTGAAAAAAACGTTGAAAAGCTTGTTTATGTTGAACAATTCAAAGCAAGAGGAGTCTTTCAAGAAGAATTATCAACTAATAAAATTAAGTTTTTTAAGATTAAAGCAAATGATAATGAAGATAGCACAAGGGATGCTTTTATAAAAGATGGTTCTACTATTTATCCTGGTACTAAAGGAGATATATTAGTGTCTACTCAAGCAACGCTTGTAGGACCTATGACATCAGGATTTGTTTCATTTTATGTAGGTGGTCATGCCACTGTCGTAATAGATGAATATAATGATTATGAAATATCTTCAAATAAAAAATCATCTGTTGAAGCTACAGGATTAGAAGAAGGAGAAAATAGAGCTGTTATATCTGATAGATCATATTGGAGTGATAAGGAGCCTTTTAATGAGGTTATCGGCTTAAGAGTTAATTTAAGTGATAATGAAATTGATGAGGTTATTTCTAATTCGGTTGGACTTGTTGGTGATAAATATAATTATTCATTTTTATTTGATACAGATATTAAGTCATATTGTTCAGATATAGTTACAAAGGCTTTTTTAAAGGTTGGAGTTAATTTGAATAAGGATTCATTTGCGACTACAATATATGATTTAATAGTTGCAGATCAAACGTATATTTCTTATTATTCATATTATAGTGATGATATTCTTAATGTATATTATTTAGGATAGGTGATATTATGGCATATGTAGCATTATATCGTGCCTATAGACCTCAAAAATTTTCTGAGGTTGTAGGACAGCAGCATATAATAAAGACATTGCAAAATGCTATACAATTAAATAAAGTAGCTCATGCATATTTATTCTGTGGTCCAAGAGGTACTGGTAAAACTACAATGGCTAAAATTATGGCTAAGGCTTTAAATTGTGAGCATGGTCCAACAATTGAGCCTTGCTGTGAATGTGATGTATGTAAAGGTATCGCAAAAGGAATGATTTCAGATGTTGTAGAAATCGATGCTGCTTCAAACAATGGTGTAGAAGATGTAAGAGCCTTAAGAGATACAGTTAAATTCTTACCTTCATCAGGAAGGTATAAAGTTTATATTATCGATGAGGTTCATATGTTATCAGGTCCTGCCTTCAATGCATTATTAAAAACACTTGAAGAGCCACCTGCACATGTTGTATTTATTTTAGCAACAACTGAGCCTTATAAGCTTCCAAATACTATTTTATCTAGATGTCAAAGATTTGATTTCCAATCAATATCTATTGAGGATATATTAAAAAGATTAAAAATAGTAGCAGAAGAAGAAAATATAAATATTGATGATGAAGCATTGCATCAAATAGCAAATTCAGCTGAAGGTGGTATGCGTGATGCTTTATCACTTTTTGATCAATGTATTTCTTATTCAGTAAATTCATGTATAACATTAGATGATGTATTAGCTGTTTCAGGTAATATTTCTTATCAAAAAATAATTGAGTTGTTAGACTCTTGTATTTCCTTAGATGAAACTAAAGCAATAATGGTTTTAGATGGCATTTTAAAGGAAGGCAAGGAAGTGCCAAGAATAATAAATGATATTATGTTATTTTTAAGAGATTTATTATTATTTAAAAACAATGCTTATTTAGAAAAGAAATTAATGTTTGAAAATGAAGCATTTATTTCCTTAAGTAAAAAAATATCAAAAGACATTGTTTATAAATGGTTGGATATTTTAAATGAAGCTTCAAATCAAATGAGATTTTCAACTCAAAAAAGAGCATTCCTAGAATTAGCAATTTTAAAGATGAATGATAATGAGCAAAATGCTTATATCAATTTATCTAATAGATTAGAAGCATTAGAATATGCATTCTCACAAATCAATTCCAATGGTAATAAGCCTGAAAAGGAAGTGGTAAGCCAATATGTTCCACATATTCCAACTCAGGAAGAATTATCTAATATATTAGAAAATGATAATTCATATGTTGAAGAAAAGCCAATCGCTGTTGAACCAATAAAAGAAGAAATATCTAAAACAACAGTAAAGGAAATTGCAACAGATGAATTTATAACAGTTAAGGATGTTGAAGCTATTTTAAATAATGGCTCAAGAGAAACGAGAGCAAAGCTTACTGAAATATGGCAGAATGCGTCTTATAATCAAATAATTGAAAGATATACATCAACAAATTTTACTATTCAAATGTTATTTAATGGTAATGTTGTTGCGGCATCAAAGGAAGCCTTTATTGTTGTGCTTCAGGATGCAGGATTCTGTAATAAGGTAATGCTTTACCAGAATTTTACAAGAATTATTGAGATGTTTAATGATCTAGGCTTAGATATTAAAGATTATATTTGCTTGCCAAAGCAAACATGGCAAAAAATCTTATCTGATTGGAAGAGCAAATATAATGAAAATAATTTAACACCTAGTCTAGAAGAATTTAGCATAAATGTTAAAAAAAGAGTAATACCTCAAGTATTACCAGAAGAAACAAAAAAGGATGAAGAGCTTGAAAAAATAAATGAGCTTTTCGGAGATGAAATAAAAATATTGGAGGAATAAAAAATGAATCAAGCACAAATGATGCGTTTAAGAAAAATGCAAAAGGAAATGATGGAGGCTCAAGAACATCTTGAACAAACTGTATTTACAGGTACTGCAGGTGGCGGTGTTGTAAAGGTTGAGGTTAAAGGAAACCACGAGGTTGTTTCAGTTACAATTGATCCTGAAGCAGCAAAGGATGATATTGAAATGGTTCAAGATATGGTTGCTTTAGCAATCAATGATGCTAATAAGAAAATTGAAGCAGAAACACAAAAGTCACTAGGTGGCTTCGGTGCTGGAATGGGTCTATTCTAAGATGAAATATCCAAAAGCAGTTTTAGATTTAATTGAATGCTTTGAAAGCTTACCTTCAGTAGGTAAAAAAACTGCAGAAAGATATGCACTATATTGTTTAATGCAAAAGGAAGAAAAGGATTTAATTGATTTTTCTAATGCATTAATTGGTATAAAAAAGGATGTTCATATTTGTCCTAAATGTGGAAATATCACAGAAGGAGATTTATGTGATATATGTAGCGATTCTGAAAGAAACCAAAGAGAGGTTTTAGTAGTAGAATCAATTAAAGATTTATTCACTATTGAAAAAATAAATGAATATCATGGTGTATATCATGTATTAAATGGAGCTATTAGTGTTTCAAAAGGAATAGGCATTAATGATTTAAATATTGCATCCTTAGAAAAAAGATGTAAGGATAATGAGGTTGATGAAATTATTTTAGCAACCAATGCTACCCTAGAAGGAGAAACAACTGCTAGATATTTACATGAGTTGTTAAAAGACTATGATGTAAAAATAACTAGATTAGCTTATGGTCTTCCAGTTGGTGGAGATTTATCTTATGCAGATGAAATGACAGTTTTGAAAGCATTTGAAGGAAGAAGAGAATATAAATGATTGTTTCATTTTATAGTGTTGATGAGGAATTAAATAAAATTTCATATAAAAGTGATGCAAAAAGAATTAATAATAGTATTATCTTTGAGGATAAATCAACTAAGGATACAATTATTAATTTAGAAATATATGATGATAAAATAATCATTGATAGATCAGGCTTCGTTAATACATATTTTGAATTCAGGCTAAATGAGACCTTTGAAACTAAGTATAAGAGCGGTGATGGTTTGGAGTTTGAATTCAAGATTTTTTGTAATTTGTTAGAAATTAAACAAAATCGCATAGATATTGAATATGATATGATTTTGGATGAAAGTACCACATTTCATCATAAAATATGGCTATTATTAAGAGAAAATACTTGATTTTAGGGTCAAAGTTTAGTAAAATGAAATAGCATTTAATTTTGGAGGCATGTAGAATGGAAAATACCGAACAAATGTCATTATTAGAAATTGCAGTAAAATTAATAGAAGAAAAAGGTCCTTGTAAGATTAATGATCTTATTAAAGAAGCATTAGCTTTAAAGGGAATTAATGGTGATAATACAGATGCAGCTGTTCAATTATATGTTGATATGACTGCTAGCTCAAAATTCGTTTATATGGGCGATGATGAATGGGATTTAAAAGCAAATCAACCTCTTGAAGCATTTGATAGAGATGGTTCATCATTCATTTCTAAGGATGAAGAATATATTCCTGAGCCTGATGAGGAGGAAGATATCTTTGTTGATGATGCTGAAGAAGCAAAAGAAGATGAAGAAGATGAAGACGAAGATGAAAAGAGCGATTCATACGATGATGAAGAATCTCTTGATGAAGAAGATGAAGATGATAAGAAGTCAGATGATGGCGAATTAGAATCTGAAGATGTTGAAAGATATTCTGAAGATGACTATAATGAAGATGATTATAGCGATGATGAAGAATTCAACGAAGATAAATATAACGACCTTATGGACGATTATGAGGATATGTACGACGACAAATAATTTTATGTAAAAGTCGATAGAAAGTGTGTGATATTATGTCATACACTTTTTTTTGATTTTAAAATTTGGTAAAATAAATATAATAAGGCAGGTGTTACTATGTTTAAAATTGCGTTAGTTGAGGATGAAGCAAATTTATCTTCATTAGTATCAAAATATATAGTATCAGAAGGTTACGAGAGCATTTGCTTTCAAACTGGCGAGGAAGCAATCAAATATATTAATGATAAATCTATTTCATTATGGATTTTGGATATAATGCTTCCAGGTGTAATATCTGGTTATGATATTTTAAAACAAATTAGAAGTGTTAATTCTAAAATACCTGTTATTTTTACTTCTGCAAGAGATCAGGATATTGATAGAATAATGGGACTTGAATTAGGTTCTGATGATTATTTATCAAAGCCATATTCTATTAGAGAATTAATGCTTAGAGTAAAAAATATGCTTGCAAGAGCCTATAGTAATGATGAAAAGGATAACCTTAATACTGAAGAAATTAATGGTTATGTAGTTGATTTTGATAAAAGAATTGTTACCGAGGATGGAAATAATATAAATTTAACATCAAAGGAATATGATTTATTATTCTTCTTGTTACAAAATAAATCAAAAGCCTTCTCTAGAGACCAAATTTTAGATGAGGTTTGGGGTAGTGATTATTATGGATCAGATAGAGTAGTAGATGATTTAATGCGTAGATTGCGTCAAAAAATGCCAAAGCTATCTGTTGAAACAATCTATGGCTATGGTTATCGTTTAGTTTAATGAAAAATGTAAGTATTACCTCACAACTTATATTACTATCCCTATCTGTTGTGTTACTTGCATCAGCTATATTCACGATTGTAACATTAAATGGTATCTATCGATTTGCTGAGGCTGAAGTTTATTCAAGACTTCAATCATACGCAACAATCGTTAAAACTAATCCACAAATGATTTATCCTGTACGGGATGATTTAGAAACAGAATATTACGCTTTTGAAGCTCCTATTTATTATAAGAGTGATTCTTTATATGAGGTAATTGATGAAGCTACATTAAAAAATACAATTTCTTCATTAAAGAAAAGAAACGAGCTTGAAGCTGGAGGAATTGTTGTTAAAGAAAAAATGCAAAATAAAAATCAGGATTTTTATTATATATTTATATCTAATCCTGATTCAACTAATTACATTTTTATGATTACAAATTCTAATTATGTTTCATATGTTGTTAGAAATGTTTCTATTCAAATTATTTCAATCTTTATTTTAACAATAATGCTAACAATTTTATTAGTATTCATTTGGTCTAATAGATTTGTATATAGATTAAAATCTATTCAAGCTCACATTACTAATCTACCTAAATCATCATATGAGAAAAAATATGAAGATGCCTCATCAGATGAAATAGGTGAACTTGCAAGATCAATAGAAACAATGCGTACTGATATAAAGGAAAATGAAAAAACAAAACAAGAAATGCTTCAAAATATTTCCCATGATTTTAAAACCCCAATTGCGGTTATTAAAACATACGCAGAAGCAGAGCTTGATGGTGTAGTATCTAACGAGGAAGCATATAAAAACATTATTGAACAAGCTGAAATACTAAAAAAGAAGGTTAATAGATTATTACAATATAATTCATTAGAATATCTAACTAAGGATAAAGAATTTGAAGAAATTGATATGAAATCATTAATTGTAGAAGTAGTATCAGCTTATAAATATCAAACAAATATAAATATTGAATTAGATTTAGATGAAAATGTTTATTTTTCAGGATATAAAGAAAATTTCTACACTGTTATTGCTAATATTTTGGATAATGGTTTAAGATATGCTAAAACATTAATAAAAATAGTTTTAAGAAAAGATAGAATAAGAATTTATAATGATGGAGATCCAATTGATCCACAATTCTTAAATTCTATATTTAAGCCATATGAAAAGGGCTCTAAAGGTCAATTTGGATTAGGTATGTCAATTGTAAAAAAGACATTAGATTTCTTCGGCTTATCTTTAAAGGTTAAAAATGAAGAATTTGGTGGAGTATCATTTATCATAACTAAAGAATATTAAAAAGGAAAAACTGTTAAGATTTATTTTTCTTAACAGTTTTTTTAATTAGTCTTCTTTAACAATTATAATATTATCTAATGTTATTATTCTTGCTGAATTTTCAGTTCCTTTACCATTAGTCATTGTATAGAAGCCGGCAAATGATTTTATATTTGTTTTTAAATTATTTAAATATGTAATATCATTAATAATTATTGTAGTAGTACCATCATTTAAATTAAATTCATAATAGATTTTATAATTATCATTAGTAGCTACTGTTTTATCTGTTATTAATGATGTTCCATTTTCTAAAGCAACATTATCTAAAGCATAAGATAAATGATTAGAAGAATCAGTACCAAGCTTTAATAATGGATTTAAATCATAATCTAAAAATGTTACTAGTGCCCATTTAGAACCACTTGCTTGGCTTATCGTTAAATCTAAATATCCTTTAATTATACCTGATGTTAAGTTTTCTCCAGTAGATGCATATATCATGGCAGCATATCCTGAATCATTATCTACAGTTTTAACAGATGTACCTGTATATATGGCATATGCTTTTGTATAATCTGTGCCATTTGTTCCGCCAAAGATTCCTTTTTTGCTAAAATCTTCAAATTGAATTAATTTTTCTGATGCTATTTTATTATTAAAATCTTCATTTAATAATATATTTGAGCTTTCTTTTAATGATTCATAACTTGGCTTATCACTAAATTTTGCATATAAAACTAAATCATTTTTAACTTTTGTGTTCCAATCATATAGATTACCATTTTCTAGAACCCAAGAATTAAATATTTTGTTTTCTTTTGTAGGATAGATTGAAGGTGATGAAGCTTTATCATTTTCATAAACAGAAATTGTTTTAAAAACTTCATTTTCGTTCATTAATGTTATTGTATATTTTATAGCATCATTATTTTTTAAAATAGATTTGTAATAATTAGCTCCGGCTCCAGCATAAGCTGGAACAATTGAAGGAACATCTGATGTTTCATTTAATATTTTTACATTAGATTTTTTATTTTCATTATCATAATAGAAAATAGAAGAATTAGTATCAAATGTTTTTCCATATAAATTATCATTTGCAACAACAGCATCTCTTAAATCAACTATTTTAGCATCATTATATTTTGAAGAATTATCATAAATATTATTGTATGATTTAATAGCTGGTTGTCCTTGCGTATTAGAAAAAATATAAGTTTTTCCTACATTTTTAAAATAACAATTTTCAATAAAAGCATAAGCTCCTGCATATATTTGCATATTGTTACCTGTTGATGCGTAATAATAATTATTGTACATATGCATATTTGCTTGTCTTGCGAAAGGTAATCTTGATTGACATTGATCATAAAAATTATGATGGAATGTTAATGATGCAGTATGCTGAGTATCAGAACCACCAACAAGTCCAGTTTTATGATTTTTAATGTAATGGTTATAAGCTACTGTTACATATGCTAGCTTTTTGAAATCTGTTGCGCCATCGCCATCTTTTTTATCTTGATCATCAGATACATCCCAACGATTTAATCCTTTTTTAAAAGTGTTATTATGAATCCAAATATGACCTTCCTTAAAGCCTCCTAAGGTAGTAGAATCTACTGTTCCTTCAGCAGAACAAGCATCTTCTGTATATGAATCAAATGTTAAATTCTTTACTTCAATGGAAGAAGAACCTTTAAAAGTGAAGCCCCATTGGAAGATTCCAGCATTTTCACCAACACCTTCAATTGTGATATTTGACGCATTTGCTACATCGCACATATTCCAGTATGAATCTGTTGCTGAACCCCAAGATGTTAAATTATTTAAAACAGTTATTCCTTTTGCTAAATCATCTGAATATGAATTTGCATTTGCTGCTAATAATTCAGCAGCATAATATCTACCATTTTGATTTTTAGCACCATTATATGATGCAATAACTTCATTTTCTAATTCAGTTGTATTATGACCACTCTTATATGCTTTAGAATTCCATTGAGCTGTTTTAATTGTATCTAATATTCTAATATTTAATGGATTAGATGATTCTTTTTGAGCTTGTAATATATTAACTAATCCAACATATTCTTTATTATTAATTGTTGCCTTTACAGTGTTTTTAGTTTCATCTGTTACATAAACAATTAAAGTATTTTCCTTTAATGTGCCGTCGTTATTGTAAGCTCCAACTCCACTGTTATAATTAAAATGAGCATATCCAGAACGGTCAGCTTCATATACTTTAATATTTTTTATTTCCTTTTCTTGATTAGAAGCTTTTATTTTAACATCATATTCACCTTGCGAAAGACCTAAAATATCAACTCTTGTATCATTATTTTCTTTTCTAATTAATTCCTTATCTAATTTTTGATAATTATTTTCATTAGATAATTTATAATTTATTTCATAATTAGTAGCGTAAGGCAATATCAAATATATTCCTTCATTATAGCCACTATATTCTTTTACAGTAATATTATCTATAATAACTTCTTCATTATCATTTTTATTCCATTTTAAATATAATGTTTTATTTTCTTTAACGATAAATGGATATGTAACCTTTTCCTTATATTCATTATCTAAATACCAAGTATCTCTTTTATATCCTTCATAATTATATTCAGTATCGGCATTCATTTCTCTTTCTGATAATGATTTATTTTCATCATATTCAATTACTACGTTATATTTATTGTTAGGCTTTATAGCATATGTAATTTTATATTTATTAGTTTGCTTATTAGCCTCACATGATGCTAGTAAAATGATAACAAATGATAATAATATCATTAAAATAAAGTTTTTTAATTTCATAATTTTGCCCTCTTTTTGAATAATTGATTTATTATAATTTCTTATTTAAAAAAAGTAAATAGATATATATATTATTTACATAAAAAAACTAATGTGTTAAAATTCATTAGGTAAGGTGATAATATGAAAAAAACAATTTTTTTCTTATTAATTTTAATAAATTTATGCTTATTATCTTCATGTAACACATCTAGACCTTCAGCATATTTAAGCTACATGCCTGTTGATAATCCTTTGGTTGAGCATGTTCATGTTCATTTTGAAACAAATGGTGGATCTAGAGTAGAAGATATTGAAATAGAAAAATGGACTAATGTCAAAGTTCCTATGAATCCTACTAAAGAAAAAAATAAATTTAATGGATGGTATAGCGATAAAGAATTAACAAAAAAATTTGATTTTGGAACAGAAGTTACATCAAATATTACATTATATGCAAGATGGACTAAAATTCATTTAGTAAAATTTGTAACTATTGGTGGAGAAGAAATAGAAGATCAATTAGTTGAGGATGGATATCCTGCTCAATATAAAGAAACTAAAAGAGAAGGATATACATTTAATGGTTGGTATGCTGATCCTGATTATCAAAATATATTTGATTTTGGCAAACCAATAACTGAAGATACATTTATTTATGCAAGATGGATTTAATCCATCTTTTGTTTTTTTCTGTAGCTTAAAGGTGTTTCATTCGTTTCTTTTTTAAAGAAATAACAAAAATGCTCTCTTGATGAAAAATTTAAATCCTCAGATATTTTTTCGATTGAATCTAAAGAATATTCTAATCTTATTTTGGCATATTCTAATTTGAAATTCTTTTTTAATTCGGAAAAGCTCTTATTGTAATTTTTATTTAAATATCTTTGCAAATCTCTAACGCTCATATTTAATCTATAGGCTAGATTTTCTATTGTTATAGATGCAAATTCATGAGTTAATATTTTTTCTATAGAAAATTGCAAATTATCTAAAGGCCAATAAGATAATCTTTTTCCTTCAATATTTTCATTTCTTACTATTTTTACTAATAATGATTTAAAATTTGAAACAACTATTTCATTATAACCTAGCTTTTTAATCATTAATTCATTATGAATTGTTTCCAATAATGATAATATATTAGAATTATCTTTATTTACATATATCTTATTTAGAAGTGGTGCATATTCCTGATATGCACTTTTTTTATCCAATATAAAATATATTGAATAAATATCTAATTCATCTGTTGAAATTAAAGAATAATGAACAAATTCAGGAATAACGAAATATGAATTCTTTTCTAATTCATATATCTTATTATCTATTTTTAATTTTCCCTTACCATCCTTTATAAAATTTATTTCTAATGTATCTTTTCCATGATAATTATAGGATGCATCATTCTTAATCTGAAAATTTTTAAACTCAGCTAAATTAAAAAATATTTTAGCAATCATAAATTTTATTGAATCATTACTAACGAACATATTATATCACCGATACTATTCTATAATAAAGTCGAAAATGTGTCAAATGTAAGCGTTTGTCGTCGCTTTTAGGTCTTAAAATAGTATTTTATATAGAATAGAATAAAGTTAATTGAAAAAGATTGAAAAAAGGGTGAATAAAATGAAAAAACAATTATTATTAGGTTTAAGTTCTATGTTTTTATTTTTAGGACTTGTAGCTTGCGATAAAAAAGAAGATGCAAAACAAACAAATCCAGAAATTCTAGAACATACACCAGAACCTGCTCCTTCAAAGGAACCAGAAAAGAAATATGATGCAACACCTACAATTTTTTTAGCAGGTGATTCAACAGTAAAAACATATGCTTTAGATCAATATATTGGTGGATGGGGACAATATTTAAGTCTTTATTTACCAGATTCAATATCAGTTCATAATGCAGCTCAAGGTGGAAGATCATCTCGTTCATTCATTAATGAAGGTAGATTATATGATACTAAAGAAGAAGGTTATAGCTATACTTTTTCTGAAAATGGTGGAAAATCAATTGAAAAAGAGATAAAGGAAGGCGACTTCTTATTCATTCAATTTGGTCATAATGATGATGATACAAAATCATATGATGACCTAACTTATAAATATCAAAGATTTGTTCCACTAGGAACACCTGATTCAAATGGTATTTATCCTACAATTAAACCAACTAAAACATCAACTTCATCACTTCCTACTGATATGCCATCAGGAACAAAAACAGAAGTTGCTAAATATGGTGCTAATTATTTTGCATATGATGAGACTGGCGCAAAAGGAACATATAAAGGATATTTAAAAGAATATATTGATTTTGCAAGATCAAAAGGAGCCATTCCTGTTTTAGTTACACCTGTTGCGAGAGTTAAATTTGATTCAAATGGAAAAATAATCGGTGGTCCTGGTCTACACGGAACTGGTTTTGCCTATGTTGAGGCAGTAAAGCAGCTTGCTTTAGCTGAGGATTGTTTAATGATCGATTTATTCAGTTATTCAAAAACTTTACTTGAAGCAGCAACATCATCATATTCTGATTTTTTAATGGCCTTAAAGCCAAATGGATTAACTGGTACATGGCCTACTGGATATGATCAAGCATATAAGAATGCAGACGCAGGCTATTCAGGAATTGAAGCAACTCATTACAACAAATATGGTGCATATTTAGAAGCAGCATATGTTGCAGAATCTATTAAATCTATAACTGATACTCATAAGGATGGAAAAGAATTATTCACATTTAAAGATAATGTGTCAACTACTCCTAAAGAATATGTAAATCCATCAAATTTAATGTCTAAGGCTACAATTGAAGCTGTTGAAAAAACAATTACAGGTGTTAAAGTTACAGATCCGAATAGAACTTTCCCTAAGGCTGATACTTTAATTGCAAAATTAGCATTAATTCCTGATGTTGCTAATATTACAGCCTCTAATTATGAAGAAGTTAAAGCTGAAGCCTATGAAGCATCTTTATTATATGCAGCTTTAAATGTTGATGATAGAAAAGCTGAATATAAAACAAAAATTGATAATACTTTAGCAAAGGTTCAAAAAATAATTATTTCTTTAAGACCTGTTGCTACAACAAGCTATTCAGTTGATTTTTCAACAATTACATCATTAGATCAAATCCCATCACCATTTACAATTAATGATACTGAAGCTAAATTAAGTATCAATAGTGGAAATTTAAAATTTGGTGGAAATGGAAGTGCATCAGCAAAGAATTTATCTTTTGATATTTCTGGAAAAGGTAAAGTTGTAATAAGCTTTAAAGGTTCAATCAGTGATTCAAGTAGAACAGCTTCATTAGGTGTTTCAAATGGAACAGAAGAAAAATTAACTATCTTAGAAGGAAATGTTAAAACATATGAAATCGAATATCAAATAGATGGTAATACTACTTTCTATTTATATAGAGCTGCAGGATCTTCAACTGGTGTAATGTGTGCATCTATTGTTGTTGAATATTTTGCTGAATAAAAATAATGCGGTGACTTTTTAGTCATCGCTTTAGGTATTTAAAAAGAAAGGAAAATAAAAAAATGAAAAAAAGAATTTTTGCTTTTTTAGGCATATTTAGCATGACTTTAGCCTTAGCTTCTTGTGATAATAAAGATTTAGAAAATTTAGCTAATCAAACAAAAAACGATCCTGAACCAGCAGTAGAACCAACACCTGCACCTACACCTGCTCCTGTTGTTTTAAAAGAAGCAACCTTATGGGTAGTTGGTGATTCAACAGTATCATCATTTAATGATAATTATTATTTACCTAGATATGGCTATGGTACTCAATTAAATACTGTATTAGATTCTAAAATAACAGTAAATAATTTAGCTTTATCTGGTAGATCATCTAGAAGCTTTTTAACTGAAGCTAATTATGAAACATTAAAATCTGGAATTAAAGAAGGAGATTATTTAGTAATTGGATTTGGTCACAATGATGAAAAAAATGATGATGCTGATAGATATGCAGCACCAACATTAGATTCAAAGGATAATGAATTTAATTCAGAAGGTAAATATAATTTCCAATATGTTTTAAATGAATATTACATTGAATTAGCAAAAGAAAAAGGTGCAACTCCTATTTTATGTACACCTATTGTTAGATTAAATAATAACAATGATTATAGTGGAACAAGCGGACATGTTACAAGTGATGGTAATTATCCTGAATGTATTAAGGATTTAGGTACTGATACTAATACAACTGTTATTGATTTAACAACCTTAACTAAAGAAAAATATACAAGTGTTGGTTATGATAATGCTAAAAAATATCATGCTGTAACTTCTTGCAAATATGATACAGACGGAAAAACTATCATTCCTAATTATGCAGGATTAGATGCAACTCATATTAATAAATTTGGTGCATTAGAAGTTTCTTATTTATTCGCAAATGAATTAAAGAATAAAGATAATAAACTAAAAGATTATGTTTTAGCCGATATTAAAGAACCAATAGAATCTGATTATAAATCTGGTATAAATACTGAAATGGTACCTTTGTCATATCAAGCAAATGATTGGAGTACATATCAAGCAGCTGATCATTTTAAAGCTACTGCAAATTCTGTTGCTTATAATGGTAATTCTATTGGTTATGGTTTATGTGGAACAGCCTTTGGTGATACAGGAGGAGATCCTTCATCAGCTGGTAATGGTTATATTGCAAAAGAAGTTAGCAATAATATTTATAGAGTAGGACAAGCTAAATCTGATGGTTCATTTAAAGGTAAAATTTCATCTTCAACTTACGGATTAGCATTTTTATTCTATCAAGTTGATAAAAATTATAATTTTACAATGACTGTAAAGGCTAAAGTTGTAAATCAAACATCTGATAATAAGCAAGCAGGCTTTGGATTGATGCTAAGAGATGATTGTTATAAACCTACAAATGATAAATCAATTTTATCTAATTATGTAGCTGCAGGTATAGTATCAAAGGCAGCTAATTCATCAATTGCTAATTTTAGCAGTGTTAATGGCGCAAGAGCTGATGGTGATGCTTTAGCTAAGTCTATTGCTTTAAATGATGAGGCTACATTTACAATTAAGCGTTTAGGTCAAGTTGTAACATGCGAAACTACATATAATGGCACAACTTATACAAAAACATATACTGATTTTGATTTTACTGCAGTAGATTCAGAATATATGTATGTTGGTATGTTTGGTGCTCGCGGAATAATTGCTGAATATAGTGATTTAGTTTTCACTATTGATGGTGTTGCTCAAGGAGCATAAATTAAAAAAATGTCCCCTTTTCGAAGACTATGGAACCCTACCATAGTCTTTTTTTAAGTATGTCGGGCATGTTATATGTCTAGGGTGAAAGTCCCAAGAGAGGTAGTTGTCGCCAACTCGATAGCAACTTGCAAAGCGTAAACCAGTAATGGAGCGTGAAAAGAAGCAATAGCGAAATCGTGGCTCAA
>JAEEGL016460791.1_pt1 | contig 24234 bp, 30 predicted proteins | sample 9134231 | NCBI WGS metagenome assembly JAEEGL01 (sample SAMN16246548, study PRJNA631951) | gut metagenome | biome: gut microbiome; feature: rumen; material: fiber-attached | host: Bos | place: Iran: Karaj | collected 2018-10
CTTAAGATAACTTCTAAAGATAATGAAGATATCGTTGCAAGAGCATACTACAAGGACGGATATACTGTTTATGATGAAGATTCAGGTCCCGGCGGATATAAACAGGAACCGTACTTCAGTCATGACTACGTCAGTAGAAGAGGATTTAATACAGTAAAAACAGAATTCATAAGAGCTTTGGATGAAAGGTTCGATGAGTATTATATCTACGATGATGTAAGTACTGATGACGGTTTGGACATTTTTATCTGTTCTTCTGATTATGAAGTGATAAATGATCTGCTCTTGGATTTTAAGAATACGGTAATCATATACAGAGACGAAGAGTATGTGACATACAGTGTATATATTTACAAGGATGAACAGGCATTTAACAATAAGGATTTTGAGCGGTATGAAGACGGACATGAAGATTTTGGCGGACAATCATATGGAGAGGATATGATCAGCCAATATACCGGTAAACAGGTGGTAAAGCTGTCTAACTGCGAATATTTTGATCAGGATTTTTTTGAAAGTGATGGCGCGGTTAACGCATATAGGATAATAGATGATGCCGATCCTGATTCATTCGATTATCTGATATTTTACTACGATGCCGAGCCCAATGCGTTTGTCGGTGCCAACACTCCGTTCACTACTGTTTATGGTGTGAGATAAAAACTGATCATCACGAACTCATACAAAAAGGATCTGATTATATGGAACTTTGGGATCTTTACGACAAAGAAGGTAAAAAGACAGGCAAAGTCTGGGAAAGACGGCGTGGAGATGATCAGCATATCCCCGACGGTTTCTATCATCTGGTATGCGATATACTTGTTAAACATTCCGACGGCTCTTATCTTCTTACAAAAAGGCATCCCGATAAGGATGTATATCCCGGATACTGGGAAGCAAGTGCGGGAGGAGCTGCTCAGCAGGGTGAAGATCAGGAACAGTGCGCGTTAAGAGAGCTTTTCGAAGAGACGGGACTTAAGGCGGACAGTCTTGAACTGATAAAAAGAACTGTAAGAGAAATAAGTCACAGTATTTTGTTCTCATATGTAGCTACTGTGAGCAGTGATAAGGATGCTGTTGTTCTTCAGGAAGGTGAGACCGTAGATTACAGATGGGTCGATGCTAAGGAATTGACGGAATTTGCAAAGTCGGATCTTGCAATCAAGCCTCAGGTTGACAGATACAAAGACTATTTTGACATGATCTGTCCGGAAACTCCCCCTGCAAAGTGATTCCTGTCTCAGCTGTTTTTTTAGTCAACTCCGGGTTGGATTTTTTCCAAAAATGAATTGTTAGGATTCTGTTTCTGCCTCTGATATAGTGAAGCTATCAAGGATGCATCTTAGAAATATCATTTTGAGAGGTTGAATTTATGTCTTTAGGAAATAACATTAAGAAGTATCGCCGCGAATTGGGGATAACTCAGGAGGAACTGGCAGGTCTGTCTTTGGGGATTATCCATCATGGACAGGTTCATGGAAAACGAGAAGATGAGAGCTCATTGTCAGGGCTTTTACCGTGATACTTACAAGTTCATGATAGCAGCTTATCTAAGGAACAATGAGCCGGAAAAAGCAGCTGAAACATGGAAGATACTCATGCCGAAGATCGATGAGTATGTGGAGTTCTGCAGCAAGATCAATGAAAGAGATCAGGACGAGATAATCCGCTGCTTCGGAAAGAAAGTTTGTGATAACATGAGGAACTATACCAGAGAGTGGATCGACGGTAAAATAGTATTCATGAAAGGTCAGCTTAAGAGCTGGAGCAAGGAAGATGTTTTTGCAGAGTTTGAAAAACTGATATAAGAAGAGGAGTGACAGAAATGGGGAAGCAAAGCCTGAAACCGAATAACGATTACTGCCCGCAAACATTGTTTTTATACGGCACTTATGACGATAACGGAAATCCTGATTTCGGATTGTTCTGCTGGTTCAGTTATCTCTGGGACGGTGAGATGGGTGTTATGTGCAGTATCGGAGGTAATAAGACAACCAGAGAAAATATAGAACGCAATAAAGTTTTCTCTGCCAATCTTGTTACTGAGGAATTGCTCCCCAAAGCTGACTATCTCGGCTGCGTAAGCGGCAGGAATCCGGATAAGATGAAGATCGGTCTTGATATCGGCAAGGGTGAGGTGCTGGATGTTCCGGTCCTGAATAATTCGCCTGTTAACTTCGAGCTGGAAGTTACGGATTTTATCTATAAGCATGACGGTGTGACCATGCTCTGCAAGATAAGAAATGTTCTGCAGGATGATTACCTATCTTCAGATGATAGTGTTGAACAGAAACTGTCACATATAGCTCCTGTCAAGACAACTGCCAAGACATATTTAAGTTATGACGGCAGGAAGCTTGGAGCATGGGGAGAACCGATGAAAAAGATCATGAACGGATAAGTTCAGATCATCTCAGTTCACCAACACTAAAGGTGTATACATGCTCATAATCTGTATCGATACAGATATTGACTGTGAAGTTTTCGAGATTATATACGCATGACCATTCAGTCAGCTTCTCGCTTTTTGCATTATCGAGGATCTGCATTGCTTCCTGTTCGGAGACGATGCTGTCGGAACCGAGACACTCTTCTATGATGTCTATTCTCTCGTCAGGATCGCCCATGTCATAATATTCGCCCGGAGCGATCACGCTGTTGGTGCATGAGTGTTGTTCTGTTACGACCATCTCGTTGCCAAGCCACTCTACGACAACATATCTGCCTGTTCTGTCTGTAAGGAACAGGTGATATGTTGCGTTAAGATCGGACTGGATATCGTAGGAATCAAGAAAAGCCAGAGCCTCGTCGACCGAAGCACAGTTGTCGAGGATACCTCTTATAGCACAGAAGATAAGCAGATCCGGTTTGCCGTTATCCTGGTGGGTCTCTTCCATATTGAGTTCCAGGATCCCTGCTCCCAAACCTTTTTCGTTCATGCCGTCAACTACAAGGTAAGGCGTGATGACCATATACATTTTGCCAATAGGAGAGTCGGGACTTAAAGGATAAGTCTGACCGACACCAAGAACGCCGAGATCAGCGATGCCTATAGATTCGTAGGATCCTTCGGGATTTGAATGGATCAGTACTATATCTGTCTCGGGATAGTCGAAGTTCCTTCCGAAAAGATGATCGCCTTCGGGTGTTGTCGCAGCAAAAGCGGCACATCCGATATGGAAATTGCTTTCGTCAAAATTGATATTCACACCGTACAGATGGTTATCCATGATCCAGTTTATAAGATCGGTTACTGATCCGGAACCTGAATCGAGCATGCCTCCGGTATCAGTACATTCAAGATTCTTCATTGTATATATGCCATCCGTGACCTTCTTTACCGAAAGTATGGTCCTGATGTGATTGAATAACATGACAGTCGGGATAATGATCATCAAACCGTATACGACAGGTAATACGAATCTTTTTTTGAGTTTAAATACGAAACATATCTCAAGCACCAGCGATAACAGAAAAATAATAATGCCGGCGGGTATAAAAGGTGTCCAGTTGAATGAACCGATCGAATTGATCTCAATACAATAAGGGATATACGGTTCCAGCAGATACCGGTGGAATTCTTCCAAAGTTAATTTATTATCCGTCCGTTCTTCAAAAACAGGATCATAAAACCGGTAAAGACTTTCGGTTAATTCCTGAAATTCGGCATCGTCCATAGCCCTTAATGTGCCGGTGACGGTAACATGATGCAGGAAATATGAATAATAAAACTCCTTGTCGGATTCACTTAAGGCGGATAGATCCACCAGGATAAACGCTCCGTCGCCGTTCAGATCTCCGACAAACTGCGTGACTTTATCCGGCAGGTCAATGTTCTCATAGTAAATATAAATATCCGTCTCGATATTCTTTCCAAGATCTTCCGGCTGTATATTCCTGTAATCAAAGCTCTTGGTAAAAAGCCCGAAAAACCAATTGCCGAAGAAACCTGCGAGTGTAAGCAGGATTCCTGTAAACATTACTGCTGCCGTGATTATTATTGCTTTCTTGTTCCTTTTCCCCATAGCAATTCAGTGCCGGAAAATAAGCACTGCCTCCCCGAATGCTCTTCTGCCGAAACTACCAGGATAGTTTACTACAAGAATGTATTAAAAATATATCGGGAGGAGATTGTTTACAAAATATAGAGCATATTAAGACATGATATAATCTTTAATTAACTATACAGCTTTTGCAGTTTATCTTTCCGGAGGGAATATATGCTCAAACTCAGGCCCTACAAGAAGTGTGATTCCGAGAAGATCATCAGTTGGATCAGTGATGAGGAAGTTTTCATGAAATGGGGAGGAATGCTATTCGGGGATTATCCGATAATGGCTGAGATCATAAATGATAAATACATTCTGAACAACGGTGACTGCGTGGAGCCTGATAACTTTTATCCGTGGATCGCTTTTGATGACGAGAACGGCGCTGTGGGTCATTTCATCATGAGATACCTTAACGGCGATAAGCATATTCTCCGTTTCGGTTGGGTTATCGTGGATGATTCCATCCGTGGAAAAGGTTATGGAACTCAAATGCTTCAAGCAGGTCTTAAATATGCATTTGATATTTTCGGTGCAGATAAGGTTACGTTAGGCGTATTTGAGAATAACGATATTGCGCACAACTGTTATAAAAGAGCAGGTTTTTCCGACAGGGAGACCGTTCATAAAGAACCCTGGAATATCATAGAAATGGAAATAACCAAAGAACAGTATAAAGGATAAGATAACGATAGATCTGTATCAGTTTCTGCCTTTCTGGAAAGCTTTAAGATCGTCAGTCATCTTTTTGGCCGTCCTGAAATCAAGAAGATACATGATGAAAACAACTCCGGCATAGACAAGTGCAACCGATAAGACAACGGCTATGAGCTTTGGGATCTCCACATTGGAGAATCCTGAGAATCCGAACGTGAATACAATGATTATCAGTTCGATCGATAAGAGCTGGATGATATTGCGGATGATCATCTGCCTGACCGTAAGCTCACGCTTGGAATACATGACAAGACCGGGAATCGTGCCGAGCAATCCGTCAATTACAGGCACTATAAATGCCGTGTAGCCGAGGTTCTCATCAGGTGCAAGGACAATACCGCAGATAAAGATCGCAATATTGACCAGAGTTACTATTATGAAGAAACTCATCAAGTTGTTCTTTATATGCTCTCTCATGTGCCTGCCCTCCTGCTGATGAATTCCCTGAATTCCGCTACGTATTTACGCGAGATTATCACGTCCTCGCCGTTAGTGAGTTTACATAAGAATCGGCCGTTAAGGGCAGGCTTTATCGAATCTACCTTCATTAGGTTTAAGATGACTGACTTGGATATCCTGAGATACCCTTTCTCCTTAAGGATATCTTCGAACTCATAAAGCTTCAGATTAGTCTCGAAGTTGTCCTTATAAGTGTAGATAAATGTGCGGTCATCCACGGATTCGATATAGAAGATATCCACTACGGGTATCTCATAGATATGCTCGCCTTTTGAGCCTGAGATGCTGCCGTCAAGGCCTTTTACAAACCTCACGATCGATTTGACCCTTGTATCTTCAGAGCGGCACCCGATCTCTATATATTCCTGTTCCTGCCCGCCGATCTTTCTGATCTTGATCTCCATCAGTTAACTCCCGGATAATAATCGTTGACCGTAAACTGTCCTTCTCCCTTAAGATAACAATCGAAAAATCTTACTTCAAGTGAATTGACCGTATCTGACACAAATGCATGATCGACATTTCCCGAGCCGAGCAGCTTTGCAAGGAAAGGGGAAAAGAGCGGAAGATCCGTATAATCCATGTGAAGCGAGCCTTCAACATATGTGCAGTAATATGTCTCTGCAGTATCCTTGATAGTGATATTCGGGTAAGGATAATCCATTTTTGCTATTTCCTGGAGATCCCAATGGGATTCCTCATTCTCGAGCTCGAAAAGAGGTATCGTATAAGGTGTCTCGTCGATAATGTATTTTCCGTCTTTGACACCAAGCATATTGCCGAGCATTGTACCGTCGATATCGATCACGGCATCGATATCATCGCGGATCTTACCTACTTCAACTGCAGTGGCGCCGCCCATTGAATGTCCCATAAGGCCGATCTTGTCAGTGTCTATATGTGTGAGGGCATTAAGGACATCTTTTCCGGAATCATCATTCTCAAACCGGTAGCAACCGGTATCTTTATTGTCGGCGCCCGCGATCAGGGCATCTAACGCAAAGTTCATATCTGCTACTCTAAGGTCCATCCATGAGCGGGACAGATCGTAGATCTCTTCTTCCGGCATGTCGGCGTTTGCATTCATACAGCCGCTGATAAAATCTCTGTCAACGGTAATAGTCTTTCCCGATGTATCCTTCGTAAAGAATGAATGGTAAGGATGTTCGATGCTTACGACGACATAGCCGTTGCTCGCAAGCTCAAGATATGTGGAGGCATTGCTCTGATAGTAACCGAATGCGCCGTGTGAGAAAACGATCAAAGGGAATCTCTCGCCGTCTTTAGCTTCTGCCGGTGCGAAAAAATATGCCGGAACTTCTCTCTTGGAGCCGTCATTTTCGAATGTCTCGATGCGGCTCTCATCCACGAGAATGCAGTTGCACTGAGAGACTGTATAAGGTCCGGTTGTCGGCCGTCCCTCATAGTCTGTGAAAAGGAAAGCCGGAACAGAAGCTGAAATAACAAGCATCACGCTGATAATAAGGCTCAGTATCTTTGATCCGGTCTTCTTTATGTCTGTCTTTTTCCTGTATGCAAGTGCGAAAAGAACTGCAGCGATGATCCTGATAAACAGAAGAATTATGAGACCTGTGAATCTGAAGCCGGTGTCGATCCCGGGAAATAACAGCATGATCCCGTAAAACGCAAGCTGAGCTGTATTTACTATGAGCCGTCTTACAGTCCATTTCCTTTTTTCAGTGGGCTTGTTTATAAATTCAAAGATCACAAATCCGATCTCTGCAGCTGTTAAAATGATAAGCAGTAATAGTGTCATGTCAGTGCCCGTCCGTTCATTGATTTTGGGCTGAGTATATTTAACCGTTTAGTGCTTTACAACCGATTTGGTGGTAAGATGCATAAAACGGCGGTAAGATGCATGGATCTGCCATAAAGCAGGCGCAAATACAGCTGTACAAGCATTGTGAGGTAATATGCCGGTTATTCCGTTAGAGTGTCCTTCGTGTGGATCTGAGCTAAGAATTGACTCCGATGAAAGTGCTGCGATCTGCAGTTGCTGCGGCAGGCCTTTTGTCGTTAATGATGCCATTGTACAGAACTATATTAAGATAGTTACTGAAGCAGAGGCCGGTAATGTTAATGCACTTGTATATGACGAATTTGATAAGGAAGACGGTGTCCTGAAAAGATATAACGGCTCATCTTCCGTTGTAATTATTCCGGATGACGTAAAGAATATCGGCAGTAAAGCCTTTGAGGACCGCAGAGAGATAACAGAGATCCGTCTGCCTGATTCAGTAGTGGAAATAGAAGACAATGCTTTTTCGGGCTGTGATAATCTCAAGACTGTTTATTTCCCTGATTCGTTAAAGAGGTTAGGAAGTTATGCTTTTTCCGAATGTTCCGGTCTTGAAAGGATCGAGCTTCCTTCTTCGATCGAAGAGATAGGCCCTTATGCATTCAGCGGGTGCTTTATGCTGGATTATGTAAAGATGCCTTCTTCTGTGTCAAACGTCCATGAAACGGCATTTATGGGCGATAGGGATGTCCGTTTTGACTGGCCTGATGATTGGGATAAAAAACAGATTGGTAAGCTTAAGATTGCCGCTCCGGCGCTGGGCGGTCTGATCAGTCTTTTCGATTCAGACGGAGAAAACGGAAATGTCAGTGAATCTTTTCTGTTTTTGGGGATTTCAGGTATCGGGATGAGCATGGAATCGATTCATTATAACTTCTATGCTTACAGGGATTTTATGAGACTGTTCTCAATAGGGGCAAATAACAATGACCCTTATCTTCTAAGGGTGAGTGTGGATAATGCACAGCAAAGATATGATGCGATTGCCGATATTCAAAGAAGTTATTCTGAACTGATCGGTCTTCTGGATCGTGCCGATATCAGCAGAAGCATTGTAGAGACGATCAATATTCCGCATTTTATCTGGAAACAGGGAAAGAGACTCAATGATTACAAGGTTGTAGACATCGGTTCTGTTCCTGTGCTTCAGATAAGACTTGTTCAGAAATAACGGATGCGTGGTGAAGTGATTTGAGTAATAGCTTAAGAAAAGCAAATGATATCAGATTCCTTGACGGAACTATGCTGAAGATCATTGCCATGGTGAGTATGGTCTTTGATCACACAGGCGATGTCTTTTTCCCTGAGATGCAGTGGATGAGAATAGTCGGCAGGCTGGCAATGCCGATATTTTCTTTTTGCATTGCCGAAGGTTATGTTCACACAAGGAACAGAAAGAAATATCTGCTCAGGATGGGGATATTTGCGCTTGTAAGCGAAGTGCCGTTCGATCTGGCTTTTGAAGGAAAGATCGGTCTTGATCATCAAAATATAATGTTGACCTTTTTTCTTGCAATACTTGCTTTGATACTCTTTGATCTTATCAGGGGAAAGAGGAAAGAAGGTACGGGTAAATACAGTATTGGCAGATCTTTTCTCGGGATAATCACTGTGATCGCAATATCGGTGATCTCAATAATAGTGAAAGCCGACTACACATGCTTTGCAGTCATCACTGTTTTCCTTTTCTATGTATTGAAAGATACAAATCATTTCTTAAGAACCGGTGTGGGAGTTGCGTTCCTTGCGGTTACAAGAACAATGGGATACTATTGCGCCACAGGACTGAGCATTATTCCGTTGTTCCTTTATAACGGTAAGAAAGGCAAGGGCCTGAAGTGGTTGTTTTATGTTTTCTACCCCGGACATCTTCTGTTGCTTTTCCTTTTGAAAACAGTATTGACCGACATGTTATAATTCCCTTTGTGGGATAATCCATAGAAAACAAATTCAGTATGAATAATGGGGAAGGAATTTGATCATGAAGGAATTTAGAAAACTAATCACTATATGTCTTGCCGGTACTGTGATCCTTACAGCGGCAGGATGTGCCGGGAACGACAAGCCCGCTGTTAAGCCATCGGATACTGACGGACCGCTGGTTACTGAAGTTGAGACTGCCGGATCAGAAACGCTGATCGAGACAGATGATTCATCTGAAGAATTGGCCTCAACCCATGATGTGAAGGTTGAATCTCAGACTATAGCTGTTATGGTGGATTCATCCGGGTCCGAGTACAAAGCTGTCTTACCGTTTGTTTTCATTGACGGCGGGGAAGCAACGGAGATCAACACTGCGATCAGCAATCATATTCAGGAGACATATCCGCAGGACAATGTTGATGATGGTTTTGCGATCCGATATGCATATGGAGTTAAGAGCAATACATTGTCCCTCCTTATCCGGATAAGTCATCACAGTTCGGATTATTTTACAACCGAGGTTTACAATTACGATCTCGATACGATGAACGAACTGGAGGCAGGCGAAGTCACAAAGCGTCTTGGTATGACAGATGTGGAATTCTTCAGTAAAACTGATACGGTCATAAGGGATTACTGTAACGGAATGATAGATCTTGATCTTGATGCAAGTATCGCATCGATAAATTATGACAAGATAACACCTTTTATACTGCCTGACGGAGATCCCGGTGTTTTAGCTTGTATCGTATATGCTTCTGATTCTCAGTTCGGAGGCATGGAGAGTTTGCGCTGCTTCAACCTGGCGACAATGGATGATTCAGTTCCTGATATTTGGATATATGAATAAGGATAGATCTGAACATTTTTTCAAAAGATAAAAAGGTAAACAGACTATGGGTGAAAGCAGATTTGTATCGTATTCGGATGAAGAAAAACAGATCGTCAGACAGGGGATAAATGCAATCCGTACTGTATTAACAGGAACTGACGAAGCTGCAAAACTGAGTCTTTTGCTCTGTCTTGACTGGTTCATGGATCCTTATTACGGACAGGACATATCTGACACTAAAGAAGAGCTGACAGATCTGTTGCAGGAGGTTGTGGTTTCCGATGATTCTCTGAGTGTTAAGGAAGATGCTTTGGAGTTGCTGTCATCATATGCGTGGGGACCGTTCACTATACTTGAAAACAATATCGAAAGTGTGGAGGAAAAGTTAAGGCCTGATGTTGAATACACGGTCAACATGCACAGGATCGCACTTATAGAGCCCGTTATGCTGGATGAGTGCAATCGCTTGTATAAAGAGAATAAAAGCAATTGTTCCTGGATTTCCGACCGTGTGTGGATACTGTATGACAGAAAACTTTCCTGCTCCTGTAAAGATGAGAAACCCGATATAGAGATGTACTGGCTGTTTGATAAAGGCGAATTGCTCAATGGCGTACCATATAAAGGAAGCTGTTTTTCGCTGACGAATGAGAAGGGCTTTTTTCTCCGTCCCGAGATCCGCTTTAATATCCTTCTGAAGGAAGGCAAGGCTCTTATTGCATATTACTTCGGAACAAGATATGCAAGATGTCTGGAGTATGAATTAAAATGCGTTGACGGAAAATACAGCTTGTGCAACATGACTGATGTGTGGGTAAGCTAAATCAGTACAGAAAACAAAACTAAGGGGATAGCATATGAGCATAAGGACAAACTATGAAAAGTGGTATGAGGGAGATACTTATTACTGGGGATTGGAACCGGGCAGTTTTCTGGATGGACTTATAGAGTTGTGTCCTCCTTCAACTGACAAAAAAGTTCTCGATATCGGCTGCGGAGAAGGCAAAGATGCAGTGTATATGGCTCAGAAAGGTTATGATGTTACCGCATTTGATCTTACTGAGAACGGTATAAGAAAGACCGTTGCTTTGGCTGACGACAGAAAAGTAAATATTAATGCGTATGTTGATGACATTAATACGTTCAGCACGGATGAGAAGTTTGACATCATATATTCAACAGGTACGGTTCAATATCTTTTCGAGGAGAACAAAAAAGAGTTTTTCGAGAAACTTGATACGATTACAAAGATAAACGGAATAGTTTACATCAACGTTTTTGTGGAAAAGTCATTCCTCGAACTGCCGCCCGATTGGGATAAGGAAGAGAAGATGTGGAGATCCGGCGAACTCTTCACTTATTTTGCCGATTGGAAGATCGAACGGATCGACGAGGTGATCTTCGAGGATAACAGCGGCGGAGTGCCTCATTATCACTGCATGGATACTATTATCTGCAGAAAGGTCTCATGATATTTGAAAAGCGATAACATGATCTATCTTGAAACTGACAGACTGATACTAAGAGACTACGTCATCGATGATTTTGATGATTACTGCAGACTGATGACTGACGAACAGACAATGTATTATATGCAGGATATTAAGCTTGATTCGGTCGAATCTGCCAAAGAAGCTTTCGCGAATGTTTTAGAAGATGCAGCGGGTAAAGAACGGAAATACTATTTCCTTCATATGGAATTGAAAGATACTCATGAGCAGGTTGGAAGCATCGGATACACTGTCATCGATAATACTCCGGTCGGGAAGATCGTTCATATGGGTTATTTCACTTATCCGGTGTTCTGGGGCAACGGTTATACTTCAGAGGCTCTGAAGAAAGTGATCGAATTTGCGTTCACTGAGGATAATGTGTACAGTATCACAACCGGGTGTCTTGCGGAAAATATAGGTTCTGAACGTGTTATGCAAAAGTGCGGCATGATAAAAGAGGCGGAACATGTTGATTATGAGTGGCATGACGGAAAAATGAAAACACGTCTGGAATACAGGCTTCTTAAGTCCGAATGGAATATCTGATGTCAGCAGGGAAAAGATATGAGCAGTATTAACGATGAGAACACTGTAAAAGATCAATACTCATCTTCAGGATGTCTCAGTATGAGGATCTCTATTCACGATAAGTATTCAACAAATAAAACAGGGTTCGGCAACTGGATCTTTTCCAATTACGATATACATGATGGTATGAAGGTATTGGAACTCGGATGCGGAACGGGAAGCATGTGGAAAGGCCACGAAGATGTTATCCGGTCCTGCACGGAACTGGTCATATCAGATTATTCCGGAGCGATGCTTGTCAAGGCACGGGAGACGATTGGAGAATATCCGAATATCACATATAAACAGATCGATATTATGGATATACCGTTTGAAGATGATTCTTTTGATGCCGTGATCGCAAACATGATGCTCTATCATGTCCCCGATATTTCCAGGGGCCTTAAGGAAGTCAGACGGGTATTAAAACCGTCCTGCTGCTTTTACAGTGCCACCTTCGGTATACACGGAATAATGGAATATCTTTCTGAAGTGTTGTCATTATATGGAGTTAAAGACGGCACGGACAAAACGTTCACGCTTCAAAACGGGGCGTTGATATTAGAAGAGGTTTTCACCGATATCAGGAGGGAAGATTACAAAGATTCTCTTGAGGTAACAGATATAAACGATATGGTCGATTATATATATTCTCTTAAGAGTATGACGGATCTTAGTTCTGTTCCGAAGGATAAGATCTGTGAGCTGCTCTCTTCAAAAATGAAAGACGGTGTGCTGACAGTTCCGAAAGAATACGGGATGTTTATATCAAAATAGATTTCCGGTTCTGTATAAGAGATCATATAACGGCTGACAGATTTGAATAACAGATATATTATTTGTATAGATCTATGCACTGCAAAAGAGATCATAAAAATGTTATGGGGATGAATAAATGATCAGAGAAGTTAAGCGTGAAGATGTTCCCGTATGTGTGGATATCATAAGAAAGAGTTTTAAGACTGTAGCAGATGAGTTTGGCTTTACTGCAGATAATGCTCCGAGATTTACTGCATTTGCAACTACAGAAGAAAGGCTTTGCTGGCAGATGGATAACGAACCCCGTCTGATGTTTGTTTATGAACAGGAAGGTGTTCTGTGCGGGTATTACTCATTGCTGATGCAGGATAATAACGAATGTGAACTCAATAATCTTTCGGTTCTTCCCGAATTCAGACACTGCGGAATCGGGAAGAGATTATTGGAGCATGCATATAAATCTGCCGCTGAGCACGGATGCAGGCTGATCAATATCGGAATCGTTGAAGAGAATCAAAAGCTCCGGAAATGGTATGAGCAGAACGGAGCAGTTCATACCGGAACCAAAAAGTATGATTTCTTTCCGTTTACATGCGGATATATGGTAAAGGAGATATCGGTATGATCTCTACTAAAGAATTATTCAATAAGTTTAAAGCATTTGTAGAGCGAGGCGAATTCGTTCTGGAAGATAAAGATTATGTGTTGAAATATGCTTCCGGATCGGATTATTTGGAAATCGGTTATTATTCCCTGTCTAAAACCGATCTTTTAGTCGGAGGAGTAAAGAGAGGCCGGTCAATAAAGAAACCCAAAAGACCATTTAACGGCTATGAATACTACTTTCTTGAAGACCGTCTTGTGGCAGCAAAAGAGTTATCGGCCGATCATACTGTGTCGATTACATTTCTTGAATATGAGGGCGACTATTGTTTTGGGTATATGTTATACGGATTTGACGATCCGGAACCTTCAATATGTTTTGCTTATGAGATGGAAGGAACGAGAATAAAAGCCTTTAAGAGAATGGACAGTTATCCGCTTATCGAAAGCTGGCCTGATATAGATGTTTGGAATGAACAGTATTCATATTCCGGAGATGAACTGATATCAATTGATTATTCCCAAAGTCTGTTTGATCATAAGAACGGGAGCGAGAGATTTCTTTCCGATACACGATGCGATTACTTTGACGGAAAAAAATGGGTCCCGTCCGGAAATGCTGTAAAAGAGACAGATCATGTTATCGATAACCAGAAGAAATTATGCAAAAAACTCGAAAAGAAGATCAAACAGGATATGTCACTTGATCAGGCAATAGAAACATTTTTCAATGTGGTTTCTGAAGCCCGGCCCAACAAAGAGGAAATGCTGCTTTATGAAGTCGGATGCTATCCGTTTGATAAGGATTCACCGGCATGCTATTTCTGTCTTGTCCGTCAGACACCGTCACCTGACGGAGAGTTTTATCAGATGCATCTTGAGCTTCAATATGATGTTTGTGATGAGTTGAGTTCCTTAAGCGAATGTGAGTGGCACGAACCCGGCGATGAAGATCTTTTTGAATATGTTAAGAAGTCTGAGGCGTATAAAGTGCTTAAAGATAAAAAGATAAGAAAAATAAGCGTTTGGGTTGACGAAACCTGAGATTATTGTAAGAACGTTTGAACCGGAAGAAAGCAATAGGTCCTGGAGATAATCAGATGTCACATAATAAGAAAAATGTAATCGGAATCCTACTGATCATAGTGGCAGTTGTTTTTATCGTGATGAGTATCCCTGTTTTTAAAACCGGTATTTTAGATGGAGGCAGTACTATTCATTACCCTCTTATTCCCTGGTATTGGTATATTGAGTATCACCAGCTTCCTGACCGTATGCCGCCGCATAATATAGAAAACGTTGCTGAAGATGAAATAGATCTTTCATCTTATCCGTCATATGTTAGCGGACACGGATTGATTTTACTTGGCATGGAGATCGTTTTTGATAAGTATGAAGTATACCCTGACGGCCATGAAGAAAAGATCAGCGGATTTAATATAGAGTTTGGATAATCTGAGTGGATTTATGGAACAGGAAAAGGGATTAAATTCAAATCAGATAAAACTGATCGCCATCATTGCGATGACGATCGATCACGTTACATGGCTTCTTTTTCCCGGATGTCAGAAGATATGGTGGGTTATGCTCCTGCATGTTGTGGGAAGACTGACGGCCCCTATCATGTGGTTCTTTATTGCAGAGGGTTTTTATTACACAAAAAACGTAAGAAAGTATATCTTCAGATTGTTTGCTTTTGCAGTCATATCGCATTTTGCATACAACTTCGCCGGCGGAATACCGTTTATCCCGAACGGAATGTTTAATATGACCAGTGTTATGTGGTCACTTGCCTGGTCAGTCGTCCTCATGGTCATTTTTACAACAGAGCGTTTGCCGCAATGGGCTAAGATCATACTTGTGATCCTTATCTGCGTTGTTACATTCCCTTCTGATTGGTCAACGGTTGCAGCTATGTGTCCGGTGTTTCTGTATTTGAATCGCGGTGATTTCAAAAAACAAGCGGTTACCTTACTCATCTGGACTGCGATATATGCAGTTGTGTATTTTATCTTTATGGATAAAGTGTACGGCATTATTCAAATGTTCACTTTGTTGTCGCTTCCGATCTTGAAGCAGTATAACGGTGAAAGAGGTAAATGGAAGGGGATGAAGTGGTTTTTCTATATCTATTATCCCGCGCACCTTTTTATTATTGGTCTCATCAGAGTAATGATGGAAAACGGAAGCATATTTCCGTGATTATAAATATAGAAAAAAGTCTTTCCTGACAGGCGTTTAATGTTTGGATATCTTACTAAGTCAAATCGTGATTTATCGAACGGATCGACGACGAAATGCCCTAAAATGCAGGACTGCAACCGCCGGTTGACAAAGTTCAAGCTTTGGTTGGTAGATATGTTAAGATGGAAATATCTATTCTTGGGACATCAAACCAAAGAGGTGAAGACAAATGACAATTGCTGACAGAATCCAAAGTCTTAGAAAATCCAAAGGCATGTCCCAGGAAGAACTTGCGGATGCGGTAGGAGTATCCCGGCAGGCTGTCTCAAAATGGGAGAGTGAGCAGGCAACCCCTGATCTCGATAAAGTCGTGATCTTGAGTGACATTTTTGAAGTAACTACCGATTATCTTCTTAAAGGAATTGAGCCGGTTAAAACGGATGACCATAAGACCATGGCCGATGTGATCGACCAGAAGGTCCTTACCGAAAAAAACGGTAAACGTGCTAAAACGGCACTTAAATGGTTTCTAGTAGGATTCGGCATCCTGCTTGCAATAGATCTCATCTCGATGCTGATCTATTTCCTTGTTAACGGATTCCCGGTCTGATCTGATCTCAAAACATCATTAACCGAAAAAAGGTTCGCAAGAGTCGGATCTTAGTATAAGTGCGCTCAAAAAGGAGAAAAACATGAGTAAGATAATAAACCTACTCAAGAACATAAGTCCATTCAACAACCGTACGGAGATGCCGAAGCCTCTGTATGTCATAAAAGTCATTCTGTTCTTTTGGCTTTGCAAATTCGGTTCAGAGGTTATAGGCGAAGCCATAATTCTGGCAGTTCATTTCGCCTGCGGGAAGAATCCTTTGGAAGGAGAGATGTTCGATCCGAAGACGATAACGCTGATAACGTATTTTGGATATGCCTTTATTATCGGAGCGATCGTGCTGTTCTGGAAACTGTTCCAGAAGAAGAAAATCATGGATCTCGGGTTTACGGGAAAGCCGGTAAGCTGCCTTGCCGGCGCGGCAATCGGAACAATCCTGGTTGTGGTCTCCACGTTTGCCATAGTACTTACAGGAGCGATCAGATTTTACGGCGTTTTCGATAACATCGACACACCGATGGTTGCGGTTATGCTCATTTGTTTCGTGCTGCAGGGTGCAATGGAAGAGATACTGTGCAGAGGAGTTGTTCATCAGCTTCTTATAAGGAAGACTTCTGTTCCCGTTACGGTAGGCATTAGTGCTGCTCTGTTTACTATTCCTCATCTTTCGGGCATGTCAGGCGGCTTGCCGCTGATCGTTGCAGCAGCGATAGTTAATCTTATCCTTATATCGGTCATCTTTTCGCTTCTTACGATCCGTTTCAAAAGCATATGGGCTGCCTGTGGGCTGCACTCGATCTGGAACTATATTCTTTACAGCGTCCTGGGGCTCAATTTGAGCGGAATTGATGAGACTGCTGCATCTGTATTTGATATGAGATCCGTCGGTACGAGCTTGTTAAATGGTGGTGAATATGGCATTGAGGCGAGTATCGTTACAACGATAGTACTATCTGTAGCGATGATCATGCTATTTATTATTACGCGAAAATCATTGAAGAAATGTTGAACGTTAATTCTGATTATAAATAATTAGAAATGATATAATATCTTTTGTTGGGCAATGTTGTCGGAGTTATAGCATTGCCTTTGTCTGTTGCCGGACACATTACGAGTGCAAACAGAGCATTTTAAGACTTGCCGGAAGTTTTTAGGAAAGGGAATTATGGGGTTTATCAGCAACATTGCCGGCACTTTGTCGGATTCAATAAATTCAGAACTTAAAGACCAGTATCTTGAAACATTCAGAACAGATTCTCTGGGACAGGACAGATTAGTTAAACGTGCACACCGGCAGAATTCCGCCGGCCTCAATCAGGGCAGCAGCGATATCATATCGGCAGGATCAAAGGTGCTTGTTCCGGAAGGCACTTATGCTCTTATGATCGACAACGGTAAGATCGTTGACAGTGTTACAGAGCCGGGTTTGTATACCTGGGAAAACTCATCGTCCGGATCTGTTCTGTCAGGCGGAGTCAAAAGTGTTGTGGGAGATGTTTTCGACCGATTCAGATTTGCAGGTGAGATAACGAAAAGTCAGAGGATATATTTCGTTAACGGGCTTGAGATAATGAACCAGACCTGTTATGAATACCTTAATGTTCCTTATCCCGATCCGGTTTACGGGAATCTGTATTTCAAATTCAGGATAATGTTTTCGTTTAGGATCGTCGACCCGGTCAGATTCTTCAAGAAAACAGGCAAAGATACCACCCTGTACGAATTCATGGGCTCACCTGAAAGACCTAAACAGCCGTTTTTGGAAGTACAGGATCACATGGAGGAAGCTCTTAATCTCTGCGCTTCACGTGATAAAGTGCCATTCCCTCAGCTTCTCTCGAATAAGAGCAGGTTAAAAGATGCGGTTAATGAAGCGGTGTCGAAGGTGTGGTATGAGCAGCGGGGAATGGTCGTCGAGACGATCGCGCTGACCGATCTGACTCTCGATGAGGCATCAAGAAAACGTGTCGAACAATACGATTCGGCGAAGATATTTGCTGATGATCCTGATGCGCTCAAGGCTCTGGTCGCCTTAGGTTTAACAAAAGCCATGCAATCTGCTGCTTCAAATCCGGCCGGAGCTGTCGGAGGCTTCGCAGGATTGGGCATGGCAGGCGCTGTTTCCGGCAATATACAAAACGTTAACCCTGCTGTTGAGGGACAAAGCATCACAGAACCTGAGACATGCCCGTTCTGCGGAACAATACTGCCTTTGCAGAAACCGCTCGAATACTGCCCGGCCTGCAATGCGGATATAAGATCATATTTTTCCGGCTGATCAATAACAAAAAAAATAAGGGAGAGACAGAGAGATGAAGTACAAGATCAAGCATGAGAACAAGGTATTACAGATTTTAGGTGTAGTATTAACATTCTTTACTTTTTTTCTGATTGTAATCGGCATTTTGAATGAGGCGATGTTTTGGGCGATGATAGCATCGCTGGCTTTAACAGTAATAATCGCTGTTCTTTGTTTTATTGACAAGGGTGTTGGAGCTTCCATTGTTATACGTGACAGAACAATAACGATAAATCATCTGTTCGTAAGAAAAAAGATCGACGTCGACGATATCGATTCTGTAGATATGGAAGATATCAAAAGACACAGGAGAGGAGCCGGAGTTTACATTGATTACAGGAGAAAAATGACGATACTGCTCAATTCCGGAAAGAAGATCGTGCTTACGGATAATGCATCCGAGGTTAACGGAATAGCAGGTTTTGTGACTGGCGAGAGAGATGAGAAGCCGGATGAAGAGATTCCGCTCTGTCAGGCATACAATGAGATATTTGACCTGATGAACTGAGTCATAGCCGGCAGATCAAGGGTGAGGACTGATAGATACTTATATAGTGAATGTCGCTGTATAATTATGATTGGAATTCTCGAAATCTATAAGGAGTAATATGAAACCTTCATATCTAAAGACAAGAATCGTTTCCGGTGTTCTTCTGACTGCAGTTATTATGAGCGGATGTTCTCTTCTTCCCGGAAAAGGAAGTTCTTCAGGAAACAGGAAGCACTCAGATAAATACAATAGTGCAGAAGAGTATTGTGAATACTGGTTCGGACCTTGCAAAGAGATTGGAACTCATGAATTAAATAAAAGTTCAGATACGATCGTTCACGAGATGAAGGATACGGAATTCGGCTTTGAATACAATGTCTCGGAAGGAGAGGGCAAGGGTTATTTCAGCGGCAGTGATTTTGGACACTACTATATTAAGGAATTCGTTGAGAGGGCTGATCTCAACGATATAACCCAAGAATACGATCTTGAATTCGAGACCAGCAACCCTGATCCGGGAGTCAGCGTATCTATCAAGATCATTACCGAACGTGAGCTTTCGGCAGAAGATAACAAAAGGATCCTGGATAAGGTCATGGATGAACTTGACCTTTTTGATTCAGAAAGAAACGTATTCAACAAGAAACACGATAATATCCATGTGGCAATTTCCGTGTGGTCTGCTCCATGGGAGCATGATAAAGATACCGGTGCATTATTTCATGTCGAGAACGAAACCTTCGGAGACAACTATAAAGAACAGTAATCTGTTTAATTGAATACGGATAAAGGAGAATTGGCTCATGTATTGCAGCTCTTGCGGATCGATGATCAATGATGACCAGCCCGTTTGTGCAAATTGCGGCGCACCCGTTGTTAAACCGGCATCTCAGCCCGCCGTTCAGGTGCAGCAGCCTCAACCTGTTCTACAGTCTCAGGCAGTTCCGGTTCCTTTTATGCCTGCTGCAACTTCTCCTGCACCTGCAAAAAAGTCAAAAGGAGCAGCGATCGCGGGATTTGTATTGGGTATATTCACAATGTCTTTGGCCTGGGTCATATTCTTTAATATCTTATGTGCAATAACCGGTCTTGCCGGCTCTGTCTTTTCGATTTTGGGTTTAGCCAGGAAAAACGGAGGGCTGAAGGCGATGGCGGTTATAGGGCTCATAGCGAACATTATCGGAATGGTATACGCATTCCTTACGTGGGCATCCATGTGGTCTAACGACATCTATGAATTCCTGGAGCCTATCGCTAACCTGATCTATTGATCATCAATAAAAATATGAAGAGGCGGAACGCAGATGGAAATACAGAATCCTGACTACAAGTATTACAAACAGCTCGCAGGAACATGGAAGAGTGCTGACGGGAAATGCATTGTTACCCTTACGAAAACAGTAGGGATTAACATGGAATACGGCGGTGCTGTTCTTATCGGTAATTATGGTGTTCTTCCGACAGGTCCGCTTATGGCGTCTGATTCCCGTGGATTTATGGGCATGAATATGATGGATATGGCAGCACAGCGTGATCCGAGTGAGGATATTCAGTTGAAACTCGGCGACTGGTCACTTAAGAACGGTGATAAGATACTCTACAATATCGATTATGCCTGGCACGATATTGAAGACAGACTTCACATTGATCTGAGTGATGCTTCATCCGGCGGGAAAAGCAATTTCATTCTTTACCGCGAAGTCGCATCTTCTTCTGCCGAAGAAACAGCCGGCAGCAAGGAAGGTGTGGTGCAGTGCGAATGCGGGACGTTCTTCTCGAGTAAGTTCTGTCCCAACTGCGGAAAGCAGCGTAAAGAAGAGACCGGCACTTTCACATGCAGCTGCGGATATACCGGCCCGCTCAGCAATTTCTGTCCTGAATGCGGCAAACGCCGTTCAGATAATCAACCCGGCACAGATTCCACGCCGCAGTCTGAAGTTCCGGAACTTTCTGATGACAATAATACAACTGATCCCGGTGCAGGCTGGACGTGCTCACAATGCGGAGCAGAACTTCAGACAGGGGAAACATGCACCGAGTGCGGCGCAGAGATCAAGACCGAAATGCTCTTCTCGATATCTGAATATGCGACGACAAACCCTCCCAGATACACTTGTATCAGAGTATGGAAGTTCTCTGACACCCGGCTGATATTGCAGCAGGACAAGAGTTTCCGTTTCATTCCCGCAACGGTCATTGAACCTGCTATGGAGATAATCAAAGAGTATGAGATCGATAAGTGGGAGGAGTATAAGGACCGCTGTTCCGGAATGATGGGCGGCAGTCTGTCTGTAAGTTACTGGGACGGCGAGAAGATTGTCGGCACATCAACAGATCATATGCCGGGTGCATCAGGCGCATATTATGACCTGAGGGCACTGTTCACGACGGCACGGGAAGGCTGAGATACGCGGGTCATATAATTGATCTGAGGGAGATAACACATGGAACTTAAGAATCTTTCCGAACATATATGGTATATGCCTTTTGAGGAGAAGCGCGACCGTCCGAATCTCGGCTATGTCAAGGGCGATAAGCTGAGCCTGGCAATCGATGCGGGTCATTCGGAAGCGCATATCAGAGAGTTTTACGATCTTCTCTTGAAGGAAGGTCTGCCGCTCCCTTCTCTTACGGTCCTTACGCACTGGCACTGGGATCACACTTTCGCGATGCATGCCGTAAACGGTCTTACCATTGCAAACAAAACAACAAACGGGCATCTTCTGGATTTTATGAAGAAGTTAGAGGTAAACGGTCCTGACGAATTCCTGAATATGTACGACAGCATCCGGAATGAATATGCGGGCGGCCGGAAAGTGATAGTTGTTCCGGCTGATATTGTTTTCGAGGGCGACATAACGGTCGATCTCGGAGGATGCACGATAAGGATCCTTCAGACAACGGCTCCTCATACAGACGATTCGACACTTGTTTACGTGTGCGAAGATAAGGCGCTTTTTATTGGAGATTCAGCCTGCGCGGAATTCCATGATGGGATCAAGGATAAGAAACTGGCAGGCGAATTGGCAGAGAAGATCCGTTCGACCGGTGCAGACGTTTGTGTCGAGGGACATTGGCAGCCTGTACCGACCGAAGATACTCTGGCAGATCTTCTGGGCTGAAGAAACAGTAAATAGGGGATCAATCAGCATGAAGCATAAAACAGGAATTCAAAAATACTGTAAACACGGAAGACATAACATGGGGCAGATGCATCTCATTATGCTGGCCTTTGTATGTTCTTTTACCATCTTGTTTACCGGATGCTTTATCAAAAAAGAGGAGGCTGTCAAGCAGAACGACTGGGTCGATCAAATGAACAATACGTTCTCAGATGATCATTTCGAGTATGGAGGACCTGCCTTTAATCCCATTGGAGGCCAATCCCCTAACTGTGCAATAGTTAAATCGGAAAAATATCCGCAAGAAGAAATTCAAGTGTTAGAAACCGAGAAAGGGCTTTTTACAAATTACAATAAGATACTTTATGAGACAGAAGCGGAAGAATATTTTGCAGGATATTTTTCCGGTAAGTTTGAATGTGATGGTTGCGAGGCAAAATTCTGGAATCATGATCAGGAGGCAACTCCCATTATAAGAATGACTGCTGACGAATATATTCGGGATTATGTGCAATTGAATGAAGTCAAAGTAATCATATACAGAAAAGACGGCATTTTCCCGGATAAAGATGACATGACGGAAATACTTATCAGTATCTGCAAGGAACGAAATGAAGTCTGCAATTTCACCGTGTACTGTTGTAAAGAGAAAACGACCATAGAAGAGGCAGAGGACGTATGTGAATGCTATTTCGAGCTGCGTATGGATACTGATCACTCTATCCGTTACAGCCGATACAAATACAAAGACGATGATAAGAGTTACCCTCTCTTTTGAGAACCGTACAGCTGGTAAGCATAAACATGTTAAGCATGACGGAGCAATATGTTTTGCGAAGGAATCAGGATGATCAGAATGGCTTTGCAACAAATCCGGTGCTTTATCTGTATGTAGATCAAAAGGCTGTTTTCTTTAGGGGGGCAAAATGAAAAAGAGTCTTTCGAAAACACTTACATCAATATTTTCCTTTATTGTTTTAGGATCGCTCTGTCCTGGACTTACAGGATGCATCCCGGTTAAAAAAGTCAGCATCGAAGAACTTCAGTCACGCGAGGGGATCATGCTTATAATAAGCTCTACTATCGAAGGCCCGATAGACTGGTATGATGAGGACAGGGTTACAGGAACGAGTTATAACATCTACTGGGACGGTTCCATTGCTAAGGTTGAACATCGTCTTTCATCCGGTGATTCAGAACTAAAAAAGAAACTGGATCCTTCGGATTACATGAAATTTTATAAATTCGCCGAGAGTGCATACCAAAATAAAACATTCGAACACTATTTTGAAAATGATGTTTTCGACGGTTCCACATACAGCTTTACATATTTCCCTGACGGCAAGGATGAAAGTGCAGTTCTTTACGGAGGGTATTGCTATTCCAACAAAGAACTGTACAGCATGATCGAGCTTGCCTACTCGTATTTTTACGAATTGCGCAGTGACCATACCGGTGTTAAGCGCGATGTGATGGGCTGGGAAGATTATGAGGCAGACACTGATTGCATGATGAACATTTGTGTTGATGACTATCATCTGCACAGATCTATCTTTGATAATCAGGGTAAGCTTATCGTCTACGCCATCGATTGGGACGGGATAATAACCAAGAAAACATTATATAAAGATTCATCAGAGGAAAACGGAACCGCAAAACTGAGTGATGAGGATTTTGAGAAGTTGTATTATTTTGCTAAAGGGAATTTTGAGAAGAATTCTTTTGAAAGATACCATGAGGACTGGTCCGATGACGGACTTGCATGGGGTTTCTATCTGTTCCCGTATGAAGCAAATGATATCATGATCTATTATGGTCCCATTAGAGGGAACGAAGAACTGACAAAGATAGCAGGCATTGCCGAATCATATTTTGACTGATCAAATTGCCGGCTGTATTCGGCAGACAGGAAAAGAAGTAAATATATAAACCTATTGACATAATAGGTAAGTAGGCGTAAAATCACACCCATAACCAGAATCTATAACGAAAAAGGAGACAGTAATAATGAAGTGCATGTGTTGTCGAATGTCATATATACGGGCAATGGACTGTTGCTGTCTTAATTTGATTCGATGTTGAATGGATCATACTGGCAATCACTTCTTAAATGCCCGGAGCTTTATCAATAGCGCCGGGCTTTTTTTTATCAAGATCTGCTAATTCGAAAAGAGGAAAAACAAAATGACTAATATATCTGAACTTAATCTTAATTCAATTCTTATCCACGGCGGTATCGACGGCGATGAGATAACAGGAGCCGTAAACGTTCCGGTCTACCAGACTTCAACATATAAGCAGGACGGTA
>JAEEGL010165838.1_pt1 | contig 24233 bp, 19 predicted proteins | sample 9134231 | NCBI WGS metagenome assembly JAEEGL01 (sample SAMN16246548, study PRJNA631951) | gut metagenome | biome: gut microbiome; feature: rumen; material: fiber-attached | host: Bos | place: Iran: Karaj | collected 2018-10
CAAGAAAGAAGAATATTCTTTTCTTTTGACAGCGATTTCAAAAACTCCGTCTCAACTTTTCTAAAATATTCCTCGCCTTTTTCAGCAAAAATTTGTGAAATTTTCATGCCCTCCTGTTTTTCAATTTCGTCATCGGAATCAATAAAACGGTAGCCTGTTAACTCTGCAAACTTTTTGCCGGCAGTTGTCTTACCGACACCCATAAAACCCGTCAAAGCGATTCTGCCTTGAAAATTAAATTGGTAATTTTTCAAAGCCTCGTACATAATTTCGGGAGAAGTTTTTTCGCCGGTAAAATTTTCAAATGCCGGAACTGCCTGATTTACAAGCCAATTTTTGCCGCTAAGAAATTTATAGCCGATTTTTTGAGCCGGAATTTCAAAAATCGAATTTTTGTAATTGGCATCCAAAATCAAATGTTCTGAGGTTAAAATTTCCGGTTCAAAAACCTTTACGCCCGAAGGCAACGCTTGAACAATTACGGGAAAATCATTAACAAAAGTTCCGATATTCTTTATATCCGCCGTCAAAACACCAAAACGCTGTTTTAAATTTTCTAACGCATTGATATTCCGCGCAGTAACGGTAACATTTAAGCCGAGATTCTGTCCTGCGATGATAACAGCCGGAGTTGCACCGCCCGAGCCGATAACAAGCATTTTTTTCTGCTGCAAAAACTGCGGATAGAGTTTCAGCGAAAGTTCAACACCTTTTATATCGGTATTGTCGCCGCAAAGTTTTTTGTCAGAAGAATAAAAAATACAGTTTACAGCCTCGGCTTTTTTAGCGTTTTCCGTTAAAAAGTCAAGATATTTTATAACGTCTTTTTTGAAAGGCGCAGTAACGTTAAGTCCTTGCAAACCAAGTTGTTTAAACGTTCTTATTGCCTCATCGGCAGTTTCGGCGCAAAGCCTGAAATAGTTTTCACAGCCCGCAGAGTTCATAAGAACGGGACTGAGCGAATGTAAAACAGGATTGCCCGTTACCGCCAAAAGTTTTGTATTCATTATAGTGCTTTCTATTTAATGTCGTTTATATTATAAGGTGTCGCTTGATAAACGAAATAGTTTAACCAGTTGTTAAACATTAAGTTAGCCGTACTGCGCCAACGGACTATCGGAGAAAAATCCGCGTCGTTGTACGGATAATAGTTTATCGGGACATCAATTTTAAGACCTTTTGAAAGGTCGCGTTTGTACTCGTTGTCAAGCGTCAGAGGGTTGTATTCGGCGTGTCCAGTCAAAAACAAGTCCCTGCCGTCTTTTGACATTACCATATAAACACCCGCCTCTTTGCTTTCGGCAAGAAGTTTCAAGTCCGGAACTTTTTCAATTTCCTCTTTCCAAACCTCTGTGTGCCGCGAATGAGGAACGTAAAAAATATCGTCAAAACCTCTGAAAATAGGATTCAATGGATCTAAAACCTCGTGCTCAAAAACACCGAAAACTTTTTTCGGAGTCGGATGTTTCGGTACCTTATAATAGTGATAAAGCGCAGCACATGCGCCCCAACAGATAAACATCCGCGCCGTAACGTTTTCCTTCGCCCAGTCAAAAATTTTGCAAAGTTCGTCCCAATAGTTAACATCTTCATATTCAATCTGTTCCACAGGTGCACCGGTGATTATCAGACCGTCGTATTTATGGTGTTGAATATCATCAAAGTCAATATAAAATTGCATAAGATGCTCTATCGGCGTATTTTTTGAAGTGTGGCTTTTGGTCTTGATGAAGTCTATTTCGATTTGAAGCGGCGAGTTTGAAAGCAGCCTTATCAAATCGGTTTCGGTAGTTATCTTCACCGGCATAAGGTTCAAGATGGCTATTTTCAACGGCCTAATATCCTGACTTTTAGCCCTTGAATGGTCAATAACAAAAATATTTTCTTTTTTCAGCAGTTCTATTGCCGGAAGTTTGTCGGGTATGTTTAACGGCATAATTACCTCCTTTTTAAAAAATTTGCTGCAAAAATAATAATTTTTTTTTTGAAAAAAAATTTTGCAGTTAAATATAAAATACTTACCTTTGCACCGTCAATTTACAAAAAGGAAAGATGGCAGAGTGGTCGAATGTACCGCACTCGAAATGCGGCGTAGGGGTAACTCTACCGGGGGTTCGAATCCCTCTCTTTCCGCATCTAATTAAAAGTCCAACTCGGCGACGGTAATTCCCGCTCCGCCGAGTTCTATTTTTTCATCATAACATTTACGAACAATAAGTTGCGAGTTAAGATAATCTCTAATCATAGATTTGAGCGCACCCGTACCCGTGCCGTGAAGTATTTTTATCTCGTTATGACCGCTTACAATAGCCTCGTCCAAATATTTTGCGACCTTTTCAACAGCCTCTACGCCGCGAAGTCCGCGCACATCAAGCCCAAAAAGAAAACTTCCGCGCTTGGTTGCAGTCTCTATATTAACGTTAACCTTTTGTTTTTCAAGAGTTTGCTGTTTTTTTACTCGCGTTAAACGTTTAACATCTACAAAAGTCTGCATGTGTCCTAACTCCAAAAGCGCCTTGCCGTCTTTTAATTGCAAAATTTTCAACTCCGTAGTCGAGGAATCAAGGAAAACAATATCGCCTTCCTTCAAAGGCTTTTCCTCTATCGGAATTTTTTTCAACGCCTCAGTCTCTTTTTCAAGACGTTTTTGTGCTTTGCGCTGCGCTTTTTCCTGTTGTTTACGGCGGAGTTTTTCTATTTTTTCGTCTATTTTTTGCTCTTCAAGGCTGATTTCTTCTAATTTGGAGTCCACAAAATTTTTGTATTCAGCACGGATTTCTTTGGTTTTTTCCTTTTCAGCCTGAGCGTTTTTGATTTCCAAAACCGTATTTTCTATTTTGCGGTTAACATCTTTCAAAATAGTTTCAAGTTTGAGTTTCGCAGCCTTGATAATATTTTTGCGCTCCGAAAGCGTGTATTCGGTTTCAGAATCAAAAAATTCTTCCTTGCGGCTGAGATTTTTCTCCTTGCTTTCCAATTCCGAAAGTTTTATTTTCAACTTCCGACGGTCGTCTTCCAACTCCTGAGTACGCCTTTCATAATCAATATGCTCACGGCCTGCAATTTCTTCCGCTTTTTTGAGCAGCGCGTCGTCAAGACCCATTTTTTTGGCAAGCAAAAAGGCAAACGAATTGCCCGTCTTGCCGGTTTGAAGTTCAAAAAGCGGCTTCATATTTTCGCTGTCGTAAAGCATTGCACCGTTGATAATGCCTTCGGTAACAGTGGCGTAATTTTTCAAATTGGTGTAATGCGTTGTTATAACGCCTTTTACGTGCCGCGAATTGAGCCTTTCCAAAACAGCCTCCGCAATTGCGCCGCCCAAAATAGGTTCCGTTCCCGACCCGAACTCGTCGATTAAAATCAAGGATTTTCTGCCCGCACTGCTCAAAAACTGTTTCATATTTTTAAGGTGAGAACTATACGTACTAAGGTCGTTTTCAATGCTTTGTTCATCGCCGATGTCGATGAAAATATCATTGAAAACACCCAATACAGAATGAGGACTTACCGGCGAAAGCAAGCCGCACTGATGCATATACTGAATTAATCCCGTTGTTTTCAGGCACACTGATTTTCCGCCAGCGTTAGGACCAGAAATCATTATAATACGCTGTTTTTCATTGATTTCCAAATCAAGCGGAACAACTTTTTTGCCTTCGTCCCTCAGCGTAAAATACAAAACGGGATGCCTTGCCGCCCTCAAATCAATGACGGGGGCATTAGAAAAATGCGGCATTTCGGCGTTCATGTCAACAGCCAGTTTTGCTTTTGCACGCAGGAAATCCAACTCGGCAAGTATCTCCTCCGACTGCGAAATATCAAACAAAAACGGTCTTACCTTATCGGAAATTTCGGTAAGGATTTTTACGATTTCGCGCCTTTCTTTAAACTCCAACTCCCGGACAGCATTGTTTAGTTCGATACTTTCCAAAGGCTCAATAAAAGCCGTCTTGCCCGAAGATGATTCGTCGGAAATAATGCCCGGAATTTTGCGCTTGTTGCCCGAAGACACAGGAATCAGCATTTTGCCGTCGCGGATTGTAATTTCGGCATCCGCCTCGCACCACCCTTGGGATTTTGCAGTCCTTAGAAGACGGCTTACAACAGAAGATGCAGTAGAAAGTTTTGAAGAAATCTCCGCACGGATTCTCCCTAATTCATGACTCGCGGAATCGCGTATAGCACCGCGGTCGTCAATCACGCGGTCAACAGCCTGAATAAGAGGATAATCCAAAAATACGTCCTGACACAGCCGCCTCAAAAAAGGAAACTTCGACTCAGGAGTTTTCTTGAAAAACTTCGTAATATTTTTCAGCGTAGTTAACGAACGCTTCAAATCAAACAATTCTTCCGTCGTAAGAAAAGTGTTCTCCATGGAAATCTTTTTCAACGCCCGCCTCAAATCAAAGTATCCGTCCTGAGGAAAATCAGTGTCGGTCATACAGATTTCCTTAAATTCGGCAGCCAGATTGATTTCGGTTTCAAGATACACAAAATCGGTTGAAAAAGCCATTTTCTCAACCTTGTCCGCGCCTAACGAAGAAGAACATTTCTCTTTTAATAAAGTTCTGATTTTATAAAAACCCGTCTTGGTTTCAAAATCCTTGGGATAAATCATTATTCAGTTTTCTTTCCTTTTTCAGTGTCTTTTTCAGGATTTTCCTTGTCTTTCTCCTCTTTTTTCTTGATAAACGGCACTCTCGGAGTAAGCCTGTAAGTGTATTTAAAACCAAGTCTGTCAAAACCGTCATCGCCAGAAACCCAGCCGAAATCCGAGTCCACTTTCAAAATGTACTTCTCGGCAAGTTCTTTGGGAACCGTGTTCTTTTTCAGTTGCTTGACAAATTTGGAAATAAACACATACTCCTCAAACATATCGTTGCCGAGAAGCGTTTTGCGGTATTCCAACATAATTTGCGGCAGATTATCCATGCCTTTTTTAGTTTCGATGAACCATTTTATCAAAAATCCGACGCCGCATATCACCGCTATCGCGAGCAGCACGCCGAATGTTGCAAAAAGTCCGCTTACGAAACTTGACGCAATCGTTAAAACCATATTTGTTAATACTTAGTACGTTTATATAATAAAAAAAGATAGTGCTGCAAATTTAAACAGAAAATTTTTATCTTCCAAGAGGTTTTAAGGGGGGTAGAATTTTGTTTAAGTTTAAAAAAATGATTTTCAGAATTTTAAAAACAGAAAAAAAATGAAAAAAAAATTTCCAAATGTACGGGCAGTGCCCGTAACATTTGGAAAAATTTTTTATTTCAAGAGAAACAACTGTCTTGCCGCACCGAAATATTCGATTTCGCGGAGAATTTTGCCGGTTGTTTTTACGCCGCCTTTGTCCACCGTAAACTCGTCTTTTACCCAGTTGCCTGCTGCGTCAACTGTATAATTGTGAGTTTCAGTAACTTGCGAATTGTTTTCAGTAGAAGTTACAACGCATTTTACAACTGCGCCGCTTTCGTTGTAAGAGAAAGTTTCAACAGTTTTTTTGCCGTCTTTTTCTGTCGTAACGCTCGAAATGCGGTCTTTTGCGTCGTAAGTGTAGTTCTTTTTAACGCCGCCGACTTTCTCCATCGAAACTTTTGAGCCGCTGTAAACATATTCGCTCAAAAGATTGCCGAAAGTGTCGTTTGAATGAATCAGATTGCCGGCGTTGTCGTAAGTGAAATTAATCGTAGAACTTGACGTGTTGCATGCCGTCATCTTGCCGCTGCCGTCATAAACGTATGTCTCTCTGTACATTGACTCGCCGTTTTTGAGAATGTATTCGGTCAGCAAGCCTTTTGAATTGTACTCGTACATGCCTTTGCCGTCGGGAGAAAGCGACATCGTAAGTCTGCCTCTCGAATCAAAAGTATACTGCTGTCCTGAATTTGTAAGATAACCCATATCGTTGAAAGTGTAAGATACGGGAGTTGCGCCGTCAGAGGTTTCGGTTAACGATTTTACGTTGCCTTTGAGGTTGAGTTTCGACCAGTCGCATCTGAGGTCTGCCTGAGCCGATGCATTAAAAGCAAATGCAAAAGCGGCTGCCAAAAGTGTTAATCTTTTCATAGTATTAAAAACTTTTTAAGTTAAACTTCAATATTATAAATAACGCATTAATATTCAAAAAATTATTTAAATAATTTTTTTAGAACATTCTTAATATTTTCTTTACATACGGGGCAAAAATCTCTGTCAAGACGGCACATAATGCAGTCGGTAACTTTATTTTTGTCCGCCTCGTCGTATTCGTCGTCAAGATTTGCAAACGAATGTCCGAACTCATGAACCAGAACCTCTCTTGCCGCAGAATTTTTTGCCGCAACAGAGGCGTAAAAATTATAAATTCCTCCGCCGCCGTATTTTTCAGAGTTAACAAGCACGATAACAAAATCCCACGGAAAACCTCCACACGAAGCCGCCTTGCAGACCGCTTGAAAATTATCCGTCATCAAATACCTTTCAGCACCGAAAGTGTAATACGAAAAACCGCTCGAACAGGGTTTTAAAACCGTGCGAATGCAAAACTTTTTTTTGTAAGTTTTGAAAGGTTCGTATTCAAAAACCGCGTCGGTCAGACGTCCGGCATCAGAGAGAAAATCCGCCATAGAGTCCTCGTCATAACCCTCCGGGACAACGGCAATGTTGATTTTGTTTTTGTAACCTTTTGTCCTGCGTTCAAGTTTTACTTCCAAACTGTCGGGAAAAACATCCTTTTGAAAAATTTTTTCGTATTCACCACCGGAATTTTTCATAAAGAGTTCCGCAACAGAAACTCTTTTCGGACGTGGAAACCTCACCGCCTCCAAGAACACTTTTTCTTCCGTTTTTGACAAATCCGTTTCAACCCACTCGCCAAAAAGCGAATTGAAACTATAAGAATAAAGTAGTTTGCCCGTTCTCTTGTCCGTCAACACAAAACGGAAAACACCATTAGAAGTAGCCATATTAAGCCCCGACCAAAGACCGTCTGCCGCAAAACCCGAAAATGTAACCTCAGGTTTGCCGCCATTCAACGTAACAGAATAATCTGCTCTGATATAATCTTTTTGAGCATAAACACCGTAACAAACTAATAATACGGCAAATATACAAAATATTTTTTTCATATTTTTATTTTTCTTACGGTATTATGCTTATATTTCGGGGTATACATCATAAACATTCTGACACAAAGTCTCGGCAAATCCACCCACAAAAGTAAAAACATCAAAACCGACCAAATCCAAAGAACCGTCATATTAAAAACGTAAGTTTCAAATCTGTGATTTTTGATAATCTTGCACGGCGCGTAAAAATGCGCCCTACCGATATCCGAAACCGGCTCCATAAAAATCGGGTCTTTTTTCTGAATCAAACGGTTGTCGGGCGAATGAAAAATCTTTTTAACGGCACGCTTGTTTAAAACGAGTTCCGCAAGTTTTTCGTTATAATAATCTTTTTGAAGATGATACAAACCGTCTTTCCCGAGTTCGCGTTCAAGTTCTATGAGTTTTGCCTGACGACCGGCGTTAGCGATTTCAGCCGACTCGCTATAAAACTCTTTCTGAGCCCTAAGATACAACATCACAAAATTCGCAATTATCGGCGTAAACCTGCCTCGCACAAAATCCTCGGTATACTTGAAATTGATTTTCGGATTTCTGTAATTCAAAAATTCCGTCTCGTTTTTGAGAACTAAAAGCAAGTCGTCAAGTTCTTCAACTTCGTCCTCGCTCGGCGACTCTATTTCGCAGAGTTTGCTGCAACGCGAAGTGATGTTTTCAAGTTCACTCATAAGATACGTGCTTAAATACACGCAACGGGATTTCTCCCTGTCAAGTTCGTAAAACTCCCTTTCGTAAACGTTGTTCTGAAACTGGTCTACCGCCAAAGCCTCGTAGCCCCAGCGCGAAACCATCAAATCACCGATAAAAGGCACATTGACCTTGTCGGAAACGCTTTCGTGCAAATCGTCAAAATCTATCATAGCACCTCCCAAAAGCATTTGCGGAACAAGCACAAAAGGTATAAGAATGTAAATTGCAATTACGGAATCAAGCGCAGAAGAGATGATAAGCCCCATCATGTTAGCCGTACAAGAAACCGTAAACATCACAAACCAATAATCAAAAACCATGTCTTTGATTTCAAGAATATAATTTCCAACCAAAATAAACGAAATAGTTTGTATTGCAGAAATTATAAAAACCACAATGGTTTTGTTGAGCAAGTAACTGAATTTCGAGAGGTTAAGAAATTTTTCCCTTGCAAGAATTTTTCTATCGCGGATAATCTCGTCAGCAGCCCCCGAAAGCCCCGTAAACAACGCAACAACGATAATCATAAACAAAAATACGGGCAAATTTCTGTTGTCGGCAAAAACATATTCGCCATCATCGTTGATGTATTTTGTGAAAAAGCCCAAAATAAAAGCCAACAAGGGCGACTCCAAAAACGTTATCGCCATATATTGCTTGTTAGCAAGTTTTGAAAGAATATTGCGCCTCAAAAATATCCAAAACTGTTTCAGAGGATTAGGAATCGTATATTTAGAACGCGGCAGAGAGTTTTTGTCAACGTCTTTCTGCTGATAGTTGGAAATACGTATGTTCTTGTTAATCAAGTATCTCTGATACCATTCAAGAGGACTTACCTTACGCTTTTGAGTATAATTGCCAAGTTCGTTAACCTCTTTTGCCTCAATGATTTGCAAGATTTCCTCACTGTTGACGTTTCCGCAGACAGGACACTCGCTTACTCCGGCATCAACATATTCACTCATAGATTTAAAATATGTTATCGCCTCCATCGGATTACCGTCATAAACAATATAACCGCCCTTGTCAATAACCCATAACATATCAAACATCTTGAAAATATTTGAAGACGGCTGATGAATGTTTACGATTACTATTTTACCGTTAACAGCCTGTTGTTTAAGCAGTTGCATAACTACTTCGGAGTCTGTACTCGAAAGTCCGGAGGTTGGCTCGTCAACAAAAAGAATCGAGGGTTCGCGCACAAGTTCCAAAGCAATGTTAAGTCTCTTTCTCTGTCCGCCCGAAATCACGGTATGAAGGTCGTCGCCAACTTTCAAATCCCGACACTCGTACAAGTCCAAATCCTTTAACACTTTTATAAGGTGTTCAATAAGTTCGACTTCGGTAAGGTTGCCAAGGCAGAGTTTTGAATTGTAATACAAATTTTGCCAAACCGTAAGTTCGGCAATAAGAAGGTCGTCCTGAGGAACAATGCCGATGATGCCTTCCCGTATCTTACTGTCAGAAAGGCTATTGCCGTTGATAAAAATTTCGCCGGTATCAAGTTTGTTTTTGCCGGTAAGAACGTTAAGAAGTGTACTTTTTCCCGAACCGCTACCACCGATAATGCCGACCATGTTGCCGGATTCAACATAAAAGTCAAAAGGTTTGAGACCATTTTTGGAGTTGCGGTACGAATATGAGGCATTATAACCCGAAAATACAACTTTCTTTTCTTTTGCGGCAATGTTGAAAATATTGCTGATAGAGGACTGATAAATTGAACCGATTTTCGGACCTTTGATAATTCCGCCGTTTTCAAACGAAGAAATCTGCGACTGTTCAATTAATTTTTCGTTGATAGTAAGTTTGTTGACACCATTATAAACGAAAAATATATGAGAAATGCTCTTTATGTACAACATTCTGAGCGTTCCCATAAGTTCGGGGATATAAATATGCTTTGTCCCGTCAACAGAAACATCGTGATTGTCAATATAAAGAAAATCGTTTTTGTCGCTCGCATATTTCAAATCGTCCTCAACAAAAGCAAGAATATTTTTAAATTCGTGGTCTTCAATGTTGAACGAAACAGCGATTGTCTGAATAAAATCCGTAACGTTTTCGTTGAAAACGCCGCCCATCGAAATATATTCTATGATTCTTAGCAGCACATAAAACTTCTCTGTCTGATGAAGTTCTTGATTGAGCAACGCACATATTTTCAACGCCCTAACTGACGAAGACGATATTCTTTTGTTTGCCGATTTTTTGCTTTTGGAATTTTTGTATGAGTTGATGTAACCATCGTAACGCTCCAAATATTTTTCCACGAAAACCGGGGAAAGCGTTTTGCGCAAATACGCTGCAACCACTTCCCTTGATTTATCAATATTCCCGTAATCCTCCGGGTCTATGATAATGGCAAACAAACGCATTAAAGCGTCAAGAATATTCTCATTCATATTCTAAAACTTTTCTTTACAAAGTCCAAATATTTTTGTGAAAACAAATTGCTGCTTTCTTCCGGATAACGGACGGTTGTAAAAACCTGCGCCAAATTTTCAAGATTATTTTCCTTGACAAAATTTTTCATTTTTTCAAGGCTTTCAAGTTCCGAATAATAATTTTCAATATCTTCGTCCTTATAATCGTGATACCTTTCAAAATGTACCACTGCCTGAAAAGGAAGTCTTTCGGTAATTTCAGAAACACCTTTTGCTGGATACCCCGCCACCATCGTTACAACCGGCACAACACCTTTCGGCAAAGTCAAAATCTTAGCAATCTCCTCGGCATTATACATCGTAGTACCTAAAAAACAAATTCCTAACCCTGCATTTTCTGCCGCAAGTGCCGCATTTTCAGCCGCTAAAACAGTATCTGTCAAAGCCGTAGAAAACCACAAAAAATTATCGTAAGACGGTTTTGCATTTCTTAATTTGCACCATTTATTAAAACGATTGATGTCGGCACAAAAAGTAAAAACCAAAGGCGCTTGCTTTACCATCGGCTGATTAAAATGAAGCGGCAAAAGTTCGTCCTTGATTTTAGGCTGCGTAGAAAGTATTATGCTGTACAACTGCATATTACCGGTGTTTGAAGCACGAATTGCAGCATTAAGAATTTTCTTTATCACCGAATCATCAACTATACGCCGGGCAAATTGCCTTATGCTCTTGTGATTCAACAAAATATCTTTTAGTTCCATAGTATTTCCCAATATTTTGATTTTTGTTAAGAATATATAGTAGCGGTAAGTTGCCTTTGTCCGCCTGAATTTCTAAATTCACAAAGATAAATTCCTTGCCAAGTTCCAAGCCCAAGTTTTTTGCCCGAAATAGGAATAGTTAAAGAAACGCCCATCATAGAACTTTTGAAATGCGCCGGCATATCGTCAGAGCCTTCCAAATAATGCTCATATAAACTATCGCCGTCAGGAATAAGCCTATCAACAATAGTTTCCATATCAACTCTTACGGACGGGTCATAATTTTCGTTAACGGAAAGTGCCGCCGAGGTATGTCTTAAAAACAAATTCAGCAGTCCTATTTCCGGCAACTCCCCTATTTTTTGAAGTATTTCACCCGTTACAAGATGAAAACCGCGTTTTTTCGGAGTAAGAAATATATGTTTTTGCGTTATCATTTTTGTTTTCTAATCGGTACTTTGTACGAATTTTTAACAACGCCCATGATGAAAGAACTGTTAAGACCGCCTATGCAGTCAAGTTCACCAAGAATTTTCATGACAAATCTTTGATATTCTTTCATACTTTGAACGTAAATTTTCATCGTAAAATCGTAGTCTCCTGACACATTATAACACTCCCCTACTTCGTCCATTTGCTGAACCGCCTCCATAAATTTGGTAGCATTTTCGTAAGAATGTTGTTTCAACTTGATATTGCAAATAGCCATAAAAGCGCAATCAAGTTTTTCAACGTCCAAAACCGCGACATATTTTTTTATAAATCCCTCGCTTTCGAGTTTTTTCACTCTCTCAAAAACAGGTGTCGGCGAAAGGTGAACTTTCAAGGCTAACTGTCTGTTAGTCAGCGAACCGTCCTCCTGCAAAGCCGATAAAATTTTCAAATCCGTTTCGTCTAAATTCATGGCATTTTATATTTTACTTTTATAACCCTCAAAGATAGTTGATTCAGTTGCTTTGTAAATGCTTTTTGCTCGTTTTTGTCGAGGTCGTAAAACTCCGAAGAATATTCTTTCAAAAAGTCTTCCAAAATATCTTTTGAAAACAATCCGAGAAGTTTTCCTACTTCTTTCGGAACACTTACCTCTCCAATATGACTTATAACGTTGTCAAGACGGTTTTCAGTTACGTAATCTTCCACTTTATCAAGAAGTTCGGAATATTTTTCCGAAAATTCCACCGGTGGTTTTTGAGTCTTCGGCACACGTTTCTCGCCTTTTTTCTCGGCAAATTTTTCGTTTTTGCTTTTTATCATCACGCGTATTCCGCCAGGAATGTATGTCGGAATTACGGGTCTTATAACAATTCCTTCACAAATATTTCCTTCAATTCTCGGATAGCCAAACTCCTTGTAAATCGTACTTTCAAACTTGTTAGGATATTCCAAACACTCGTCCAAAGTGCCTTGAAACAAGGTTTTAGCATAGTAAAAACCGCCTTTTTCAAATAGAGCGTTACATTTTTCAACACCGAGATAAGCGTGCGTATCGTTTTTTTCGCTTACCAAGAAAATGTCAAAACCATAAAATTCGTGATTCGGACAATAATAAACACCCTTCTGAATCGGCATAAAACGAGTATCTTTTTTTACATCTTTATGCGGATACCAGCCACCGAAAAATTCGCCAAAAATCACTGCATAATCAGTTTCAGGAAATTCTTTTTTTATCAGTTTAAAAAGATTAAGAACCTTCGGTTTATAACGTTCCAAAAGTTCTTCATAGTTGAAAAACTTTTCGTTATCACCGACAAGTGCTGTACGTTTAGCGAATTTTATTTCTTTTCCGTTGGTTAAAAAACTCGTATTGGAGCCGTGAACCTTTTCCTGAACGACATATTGCAAATTTGGGTCAGTAAACTCCCTGACTTTTGACAGATAAACATTGTCAAAAGAATTTTCGATTGAACTATATTTTTTAAAATCCAACATCTCAGTCTTTTTATAAACAATTTTCCCTCCAAAATTAGATATTTTTTTCGTTTCTGCCAAAAAATTAGGAAAAATATTTTAACTTTGCACAAAAAAACTTATGGGAAAAAAGAAAATTGCAATCATCGGCATAGGTGCAGCAGGCTGTTTTTGCGCTGTCAACATAGCAGAACAAACAACTGATTATGAGATTTTTATGTATGATGCCGGCTTAACTCCGATGCATAAACTTTCGCTCACGGGCGGCGGACGCTGCAACCTTACAAACACTTTTGAAAACGCAGAAAATTTAACAAAAATTTATCCGCGCGGCGACAAACTTTTGCGCAGTCTTTTCTATAATTTTAACCACGAAAATACTATCGAATGGTTTGAAAATCACGACATAAAACTCTACGCGCAAGACGACGGCAGAATTTTTCCGAAATCAAACAAAGCCGCAGAAATTGTTGACAAACTTTATTTTTTGATGAATAAATACGGCGTTTGGACTTTTACCGGCAAAAAACTTTCGTTGATTGAAAAAACAAGCAATGAACAGTTTTCTCTAACTTTTTCCAACGGAGAAAAATGTTTAGAACAATTTGATTACGTGATAGTTACAACCGGTGGTTTGTCAAATTCGCCGTTGATGGAAAGTCTTAAAAAACTTGGCATTGAAATTATTGAGCCAGTACCGTCGCTATTTTCATTAAAAGTAAAAAGCAACATCCTAACATCTCTTATGGGCGCAACCGTTGACAACGCTTCTGTAATGATTGCCGGCGAAAAATTCCGCTCGGAAGGCGGTCTACTAATAACGCATTTCGGTTTTTCAGGACCTGCGGTATTAAAACTATCGTCCTATGCAGCAAGATTTTTAAAAGAGAATAATTACAAATGCGACCTCGCAATTAATTGGTTAAACGAAAGCGAAGATGTTGTTTTTCAATTAATTAACGAATTGATAAAGAAAAATAGGAACAAAAATATTCTTTCTTCCCATCCGAAAAATTTTACTAACCGTCTTTGGGAATTTCTAATTTCACGTGCAGAAATCCAAAAAGACAAAAAATTTTCGGAACTCGGCAAAAAACACTTAAACAAACTCGTAAATATTTTAACATCAGATATTTATCACGTTTCTGGACGCGGACAATTCAAAGACGAATTTGTAACCGCAGGCGGGGTAAGTTTAAAGTCTCTTAACCACAAAACACTTGAAAGCAAAACCGTAAAAAACCTATTTTTTGCGGGCGAAGTGCTTGACATAGATGCAATTACAGGCGGCTATAACCTTCAAGCCGCATGGACAACTGCCAAAACGGTAGCAGAAAATTTCACCGTTTCATAACGCTTAAAACCCCGACCGCACAAGTAGTTTTAGGACTAAGCGGCATGATATGCACCCAATAAACGCCGGTTTTAGGGCAGAAAAAAGTAAATTTTGTATCCTGACTTGTTGTCGCAAGGATATTGTTGTTGTTGTCGTAAAGCGAAAGCATAGAGTTGACCGCAAGTCCTGTCGCCTGAGACGAATTATTTTGGTCAAGATATTGTGTATCAGAGGGATTGCAGAGTTGCAAGGTATACATATAACCCTTGTTTAGGATAACTCTGTGCTTTTGAACCTTGCCGGAAGAAAACTTCGTATTGAACTCTTTTAAGAAAATAAGCCCCTGATTTTGCAAAGCACATTCGTAAACAAACCTCTGCTTACATTGTCCATCTGCGCAAAGGCTTGAAAATAATATAGTTACAACAATTATCAGTCTAAATAATCTCATATTCGCGTAATTATTAAATTTTTGCCAAATATAATACTTTCTTTTTCTAAAAAGCAAAAAGCAATCCAAAAAAAATATTTTTTTTTATTTGACAATAAAAAAATAATTTTGCAAGAAAAAAAAATTGATTATGGCTACTTTTTTGTTTCACGATTTAATTTACGGACCGATACATTCGCGTCGTCTCGGCAACTCTTTGGGAATCAACTTATTGCCGACAGAAAAGAAATATTGTAACTTCAACTGCATTTACTGCGAGTGCGGTGCAAATTTACCCGGTAAAATTGGCTCTCTTTCCAAAAGAGAAGACGTAAAAAACGCCTTGACAGAAAAACTAAAAACACTTCACAAAGATGGTATCCAAGTGGATTCAATCACTTTTGCAGGCAACGGAGAACCTACTATTCACCCTGATTTTCAAGGCGTTATAGACGACACAGTGGAAACTCGAAACCTATATTTTCCAAATGCGAAAATATCGGTTTTGAGCAACGCAACAAGAATTTGCAACAAAAAAACCGTTAACGCACTAAAAAAAGTTGACAACTGCATTTTAAAACTCGACTCGGCGATAGACGAAACCGCAAAAGCAATCGACCGTCCTGTCGGAGAATATTCAGTAGAAAATACGGTTAATCTTTTAAAACAATTCAACGGCAAATTTGTTTTGCAGACAATGTTTTTAAAAGGTGTCGTAGACGGCAAAACAATCAACAACACCACTGACAATGAGGTAAATGCGTGGTTGAAAATCGTTGAGGAACTACGTCCGGAAACAGTTATGATTTACACCATAGACCGCGACACGCCAGAAAAAAATCTCGAAAAGGCAACCCACGAAGACCTCGAAAAAATCCGTCAGAGGGTTGAAAAACTCGGCATCAAAATCACCGTGTCGGAATAATGAAAATTATCTCCGAAATAAAAGATAAAAACGTGATTGTCAGCCCGTTAGACTGGGGATTAGGACATTCGTCAAGAATAATCCCCGTTATTAGGGAACTAAAAAAACAAAACAACCGCGTTACAATAGTCTGCGGAAAGGGCAGTTTCAGTTTTTTGAAAACGGAACTGCCTGATTTTGAAATTATTGCATTAACAGAAAAACGCATAAAATACCCAAAAAAGAAAATTAATTTTTTTACGGTTCTTTCTTGGGCGTTTGAGATGGCTGTCAACACAATAAACGAACACAGAAAAGTAAAAAAAATAATCAAAGAAAAAAATATTCAAGTTGTAATTTCCGACAACCGCTACGGCCTGAATTTCAAAGACTTGGACTGCTATATCGTAACCCATCAAATCGCCCCGAAAGTACCGCACGGATGGGAATTTTCTCAAAAAATTTCCGATTATGTATTTAAAAAGGTATTAAAAAAGTTCAAAAAAGTTTTGATACCAGATTTTGAAGACGGTTTTTCGCTAACAGGCTCACTTGCAGGAGATTTGAATGGCGAAAATTATGAAAAAATCGGAATTTTGTCGCGGTTTTCTGGATTAACACAGACCAAAAAAAGTATAAAAAAATACGATTTTTTGGTTTTGATTTCGGGGCAGGAAATTCAGCGTACCGTTTTTGAAAACATTTTGATAAAACACGCAAAAAACTCAGATAAAAAAATACTCTTTGTACGGGGTGTGTTTTCAGAAAAAAAATTAGAGAATTTCAACAACGTGGAATTTTATAACTCTCTCATAGGAAACGATTTACAAGAGGCGTTTTTAACTTCTGAAACTGTTGTTTGCAGAGCGGGTTACAGCACGATATGCGATTTGTGTGCCCTCCAAAAAAAAGCCGTCATCATACCAACACCGGGACAGAGTGAACAAGAATTTTTGGCAGAAAGGCTCAACGGAAAATTCGGTTTCAAAACTGTTAAACAAACGGATTTGGAAAAATTGAAAAATGTTTTTACATTTGCGGAGTTAAATTGTTAAAAAAAAGAAATATTATGTGGATAGTATGTGCCGATTTGGAGGGCGTTTTTGTCCCCGAAATTTGGGTTAACGTCGCTTTAAAAACAGGAATTGAAGAGTTGAAACTCACGACCCGCGACATAAAAGATTATGACCAATTAATGAAGTACAGACTTGAAATTTTGGACAAACACAATCTAAAACTTCAAGACATTCAAGAAGTTATCAACACTCTACAACCTCTGCCCGGAGCGTTGGATTTTATTCGCGAAGTCCGCAAGGCAACCCGTTTTGCAATCGTCAGCGACACTTTTGTAGAATTTGCACAACCATTGATGGACAAACTCGAAAACCCGTTTCTCTTGTGCCATAACCTCGAAACCGATTCCACGGGACGAATCACAAATTACCGTCTCCGTCAAGCCGACCCGAAAAGAAAAACTGTCGAGGCTTTTAAATCGCTAAACTACAACGTATTAGCCTTTGGAGATAGTTACAACGATGTTACAATGATTAGCAGTGCCGACAAAGGAATACTTTTCTGTCCGCCGGACAACGTAAAAGCGGATTTTCCGCAATACCCCGTTGTTACGGATTTGGAAAGTCTGAAAAAAGAAATTTTAAACACGGTAAAACAATAATCATTTAAGCCATTTCGGGGAACGGAGAAAAAACAAAAACACCGTTCCCCTTATTATAAGCTCAAAACACATCGCCACCCAAACTCCGACAAGACCGTAAGACTGAGCAACAAACATTACAAGCGGAATCCTGATAAACCACATCGAAACCATGTTTACAATGTTGGGCAACAGCGAGTTACCTGCCCCGACAAACACACTATAACAAACTATCGCTGCCCCAAAAAACGGCTCAGCAAAAGCCTCTATCCTCAAAATCACGGTTCCCAACTCCACAATTTCCTGATTTTCCGTCATCAGCGAAAACATCATAGGCGCACATACAAACATTATCACTGCCATCACCGTCAAAACTATCATCGAAGAAATAACGGTAATCTTAGCAAAACTTCTCGCCAAAAGTTTTCTGCCGGCCCCTACGCACTGCCCCACAAGCGTAGAAGCGGCATCGGCAATACCGTAACCGGGCATATAACAGAGACCTTCAATCGTTATCGCAAAAGTGTCGGCTGCAATGCTGACGTTGCCAAACGGCGCAATCACTGCCGTTACAATAATCGCAGCAAGACACATAACAAAACGCTCAAAACCGATTGGAACAGAGATTTTTAAGGCTTTTTGCAAATTTTCTCTCGTGGGACGAAAAGAGCCTTCTTCGCCCTTAATCTTCAACTCCTTAGAACGGCAAACAAGATACCAAGTCATTATGCCAGAAGTAGTTACAAATGCCAAAACACTTCCGAGAGCCGCCCCAGAAACGCCCAAATCAGCACCCGGAATTACCAAATCAAAGCCCAAAACATTAAACTGCCTTTTAGGATAAATTAAAAGAAAGTTGAAAACAACGTCCAAAATACACATTATGACGTTAAGAATTGACGGGACTTTTATATTTCCCGAACTCCGTAACATACTCGCCGAGAGGTAGTCAAGTTGAAAAAACGGAATCCCCGCTGCAAAAATAAAGAAATATTTTGAAGATAACGGTGCAATTTCATCACTGCCATTAAGCCAAATAGGAAGATAATCGCTTATCATCATGCCGAAAACCGACAGCAAAATTCCCCACGAAAGACAAACCGTAAAAGACTGACGCAAAATATTTTTAGCATCGTCATTTCTGTTAGCACCTATTCTATGCGCCACCAAAACAGAAAACCCCGAAACCATACATTCGCACAACCCACCCAACAGCCACGTACTCGTACTCATCAATCCAACCGAAGCCGATGCCGCCGCGCCGAGATGTCCGACCATAGAAGCGTCTATATACTGAACCAATATGAACGAAATCTGTGTCATAATAGCAGGTACGGAAAGTTTAGCAGTAAGGCTAACCTGCTCTCTGACAGTGAGTTGTTGTCCGTTTCTAATAAATGAAAATAACTGGTCTTTATCGGGTTTCATAGCGGGTGCAAAGATAATAAAAAAAATCACACGGATTTGCAAATCCGTGTGATATTTTTTTTATAACAACGACCACGCTAACGTTACGCCTGCCACCACAACAGAAACCATCGACATCAGTTTTATAAGAATGTTAAGCGAGGGACCTGAAGTATCTTTGAACGGGTCGCCGACAGTATCGCCGATAACAGCCGCTTTGTGAGTATCAGAGCCTTTGCCGCCGTAATTGCCTTTTTCGACGAATTTTTTAGCGTTGTCCCACGCGCCGCCGGCATTGTTTAACATAACCGCTAACGTAAAACCCGCAGAAAGTCCGCCAACTAACAATCCAACAACACCCGCAACGCCCAAAACAACACCAACCGCAACGGGAACTATTATCGCCAACAACGCCGGTAAAACCATTTCTTTTTGCGCTCCAGCAGTACTGATTTCAACGCATTTTGCATATTCAGGCTCGGCTTTTCCGTCCAAAATACCCGCAATTTCACGGAACTGACGACGAACCTCTTCAACCATTTTACCGGCTGCCCTACCGACCGCTTTCATTGTCAAAGCACAGAAAACAAATGCCATCATCGCTCCGATAAACAATCCGCCCAAAAGTAACGGATTAAAAATGTCAAGACTGAAATAATTTACAAAATCGCTCATTTTTGCACTTGCAATGTCTGTCGCACCTGTTGATTTTAAGAAGTCGGCAAGTTTGTCAGGCGTTTTTGCAATCCAAAGACGGATTTCTTCCAAATATGCCGCAAGCAACGCCATTGCCGTCAAAGCCGCTGAACCTATCGCAAAACCTTTGCCCGTTGCAGCAGTAGTATTGCCAAGACCGTCAAGAGCGTCAGTACGTTTTCTTACCTCAGGCGGCAAACCTGACATCTCCGCATTACCGCCAGCATTGTCAGCAATAGGTCCAAAAGCGTCAGTCGCCAACGTTATACCCAAAGTAGAAAGCATTCCGACTGCAGCAAAACCTATTCCGTAAACGCCCATCGCAAAGTTGTCAAAACCGCCCGCCGAAGCAAATGCAATCACAATACCAGCAACAATCGTTACAACCGGCAACCACGTAGAAAACATTCCTACGGCAATACCGTCAATAATCGCAGTTGCAGGACCCTGTTTTGCTTGTTCAGCGATGCCTTTTGTGGGTTTGTACTCGTCAGAAGTAAAGTATTCTGTACCCTGACCGATTATAACGCCTGCCGCAAGACCAGCCACCGCAGAGCCGAAAATGCCCCACGTTATCCAGCCGGCAGACGCCATCAACGCAATGACAACCAATATCATAGCCGAACTTCCGCCCGTTCCGAGAAGCAATGCGTGAAGAAGATTTTTCTGTGTTGCGCTTTCTTTTGTTCTGACAAGGAAAATACCGGCAACGGACAAAAAGATTCCGACAGCCGCCACAATCATCGGCGCAACGACAAAAGTGTTTTGAGCCTCAGACGAGATTCCGGGCAATGCCGCACCGAGAGCCGCCGTCGCCAAAATACTGCCACAATAAGATTCGTAAAGGTCAGCACCCATGCCCGCAACATCGCCGACATTGTCGCCGACGTTGTCTGCAATAGTGGCAGGATTTCGCGGGTCGTCTTCGGGAATTCCGGCTTCCGTTTTGCCGACAAGGTCTGCTCCGACATCAGCCGCCTTAGTGTAAATGCCGCCGCCAACACGCGCAAACAAAGCCTGTGTTGACGCACCCATGCCGAAAGTCAGCATTGTGGCGGTGATTTCAATGAGTTTTTGATGCTCTGTCGTGCCGGGATGAACAAAAGTCAGTCCTAAGATTTCAAGACCGTTTTGCATGTTTTCAGGCGTGAAAACGAGGTCTTTCAACAGGAAAAACCACAGCGCAATGTCCAACAGACCGAAACCTACGACAATGAGTCCCATCACCGCACCGCTGCGGAAAGCCACTTGAAGCCCTTTGTTGAGCGAAAGACTTGCACCCTGAGCCGTGCGTGCAGAAGCGTTGGTGGCGGTTTTCATACCGAGATAGCCGCAGAGACCGCTGAAAAAGCCGCCCGTTAAAAACGCTATCGGCACAAACGGATTTTGAACGCCCATATATGCCAACACAAGCAACAAAACGGCAAGGATTATAAAAACTTTGATAACGATTTTGTACTGACGGCTTAGATATGCCATCGCACCTTCGCGGACGTAACCCGCGATTTGCTTCATTTTAGGATTGCCCTCGTCGCACGCCATCATCTTTTTGTAAAAAAGGAAGGCGAACAACAACGCCGTTACCGAGGCGACAGGCACAATCCATATTAAACTCGAAATGTCCTGCATAATACTTATAGATTTTAGTTAATGATAAGAAAAGTTTCGTCTCAAATATAAAAAGATTATACAGCAAAAACAAATTATTTTTTGTTAAAAATTTTAGCAAAAAAAAAGCGGCTCTGCTTTTCGGCAAAACCGCTTGAAAATAAAAATATAATATTCCCTTACTACTTCTTTGCTCCACTTACACCAGAGGGAGAACCTACGCGAATCATTGCACAACGGAAACCTAAGTCGTCGTTGCATTTATCCTGCTGTAAGAACCTTCTTGTTCCGGGAACCATCCAATAAACACGGTCTCTCCAACCGCCTCCTTTGTAAACCCTTACACGGTCGTTAACCAAAGATTTCATCGGATATTCGGGAGTGTGATGGTTGTGATACATACGCTCAGTTCCTTCATCAACAGCACTTACCCAATCAGGTCCGTCAACGATTTGAGATCTCAAATCACCATCTTTATAATTTCTGTTGTCGGCTGTTTTATAGTTGATACGCTCAGCACTTTCTTCGTCAGTCATATTTCTGTATTTAAGACGTCCGGTAGTATCGTCCTGAATATATTCATTGTTTTCATCCGTTTCAAGAACTTGGAAAACGTTACCACGGAAGGGGTTGAACTCTTCAATGTCAAGGTTAGAAGAAACACGGTATACGTCCAAAACCCACTCATTAACGTTACCAGCCATACAATACAAGCCGTAATCATTTGGCCAATAACTATCTACCGGAGCGGTAGGAGCAGCATTATCGTTCAAATAACCGGCAACACCCATAAGGTCGCCCCTGCCCCTCTGCATATTAGCACGGAAAAGACCGCGGTTTGCTTTTTCTTCGTTTCTTACATAGTGTCCATTCCAAGGATAAAGTCTTTGATTAACAATACGTTCGGGAGAAGACAATGAATTGCCGATAAGAGCCAAAGCAGCATATTCCCATTCTGCCTCGGTAGGAAGCCTATAAGAAGGCAACATAATACCGTCTTCCATTTTAGCAGGTCGTCCTTCACCGTCAGAACTTGCAGAAGGAATGCCATGGTTAACATTTCCTACATATTTGCCCGCAATATAAGCCTCGGTACTGAAATTGTTAGAACCTTGTTGCTCGCTATCGTAATTCAAAACACCTGCTACGATAAGGGCTTTTTCGTTAACACGGTCGGTACGCCAAAGACAATAATCAGAGGCCTGCTCCCAACTTACACCAACTGCCGGATAATCGTTGTACGCAGGATGACGAAAATAAAACTGAACGTATGGCTCGTTGAAAGCCAAACGTCTACGCCAACAAAGCGTATCGGGCAATGCCTTGTAATAAAGTTCGGGATACTCGGCAAAAAAAACTTTGTAAATCCAGTTTAAGTATTCGCGGTAGTCAACGTTAGAAATCTCCGTCTCGTCCATATAAAATGAAGATACGGTAACACGTTTTCTCATTGAGTTCCAATCATACATAACGTCTTGTTCAACGCTACCCATTGTAAAAGTACCGCCTTCTATCAAGACCAATCCCGGACCTGCATCTTGTTCAACGTATTCTGCCACTTCAAATCCGCCCCACTCTGGTTTGTTGTACTCCCAACCGGTTTTAGAGGATTCACCGCTGCGCAACGCAATTTTCGGTCCGCATGACTGCATTGTAAACATGCCCCCCGAAATAATGCACGCAAGCACTGCTATTTTCAATCGCATTTTCATATCATTAAAGTTTTTAAATTTTCTAACAAACACTATATATTATATAACTAAAATGCAGGGCATAATATTGTTTTTGAACCGTTATTTTTTTCGGAATTTTCAAATTTATATTTTACGCCCACCTCCAAAGAGTTTTTTGAGGGCGAGGTTACCGCCCCCGTATAAAAATCGTAACCGAAACCTATTTCAGTTTTGCCGACTTTGAACCCTATGCTCGTTACAACAGCAGAAGACTGAAAATCAGACCGTTGATATCTGAAAGATAATCCCGCCAAAAGCACATTGCCATAAAAATAAACTCCCGGCATTATCATATCGGCGTTAGCGGAATGAGAAAAATTTATCGTCGGAACAACAAAAACGTCTTCAATTTTACCTCTTTTAGCATGGCTCGAAAGTTTTATTTTGTGGTTAACAAGTCCCGCTATCATCAGCGGCAAGGCTGTTTTCTCTCCCGAAAGCGTCATGGAGGTAAAACGGTACATCGCTGCCGAAACAACAGTATTCTTCGTATAAAAAATCACTCCGCCCGAAAAATTAAGGCAACCCGTCTTTTCAAAAGGTATGTCCTCATTAAGCGGGGAAACATCTCCCGAGGCGGGGTCAATCATACTGTAATAAACCAAGCCTGAGGGATTGAAACTCTGCATATAATACGCCCCCTGCAAGCCGAGAGAGCATTTCAATTTGTAATTGAGGGAAAACGTGTAAGCATACCCCAAAGCAACCTCGTTAACCTTAAAAGCCCCGCCGCCGCTCGTATTTCCGAAAAATCTTATACCGAGACCGCTATCGTAAGACGGCAGTTTTTGCTGATATTCAAGGTTGTAAATCTTATAACCGCCTTCAATTCCGGGCCACTGATCCCTGAAAATAACGCCGATTTCACTGTAATCCCCAACGGCGGAAAACGCAGGATTAACAGAGAGTTTGTCCAAATAATACTGCGAAAAACAATATTCCTGAGCCTCCGCAACACCGGCAGCCAAGAAAAAAATTATTGCAAACAAAAAAGTTTTTTTCATAGACTTTCTTTTTATAACGCAGTTTTACGCCGCAAAAGTACAATTTTTTTTTGAAAAATCCGCAAAGAAAAAATCATTTCAAAAAACCCCGCACATCATCGGCTAAGCCTGATGTGCGGGGTTATAAAAATACAGTTTTCCAAACGGCATTTTTTCTATTGTAAAGTTTCAATTTCGGCAGGGGAAAGTCCCGTAGCGACAGCAATTTCGTCAACAGTCATTTTGTCTATTGATTTGAGTGTACGAGCCATTTCACGCATTGCGTCAGCACGACCTTTTTCAAGACCGATTTTCTCGCCTTCCGCACGGCCTTTTTCAAGACCGATTTTCTCGCCCTCTGCTCTGCCGTCAATATGTCCGTCGCAATAGCCCTCGTAACGGCTTGAATCGTCAAGACTTAACGCAAGTCTGACACTTTCCAAATAACGCTTGTAAATCTTTCTCTCTTCTTCGCTGAGAGCATCTACACGGAGAATTTCACGCGCCTCTTTCAAGCCCTGAGCGGTAAACGCATCGGGAATTTCGCCGGTTTTTAAGAACGAAATCCACTCTTGCAACGGCTGACGGATTTCTTCGTCAAACTTGTTGACACGGAGAATATAG